>ERZ761592.170-NODE-170-length-35240-cov-7.876567_pt1 | contig 35240 bp, 30 predicted proteins | sample MGYA00433095_ERZ761592 | MGnify/ENA primary metagenome ERZ761592 (study PRJEB28899, sample SAMN03785554) | bioreactor sludge metagenome | biome: EBPR Sludge; feature: EBPR Bioreactor; material: 0.22µm filtered reactor supernatant | place: Saint Lucia: Queensland... | reverse complement strand
TCAATGGGGCAAGGCTACCACTTATCCTGCTGTCCGAATTTGCGGCGCCACCTCTACCATCCCCGTTTTGGCGGGAACGACGCTTTTCAACAGTCTTCATCAAGCGTGCGGATTGACGGAGCGAGCTGCGCCAAGCGGCAGCTTGTCCAGAACCGCTTGCCAGCGAATGACGACTTCAGGGAAGACGGCCGGCGACCGTTCGCCGGTCATTTCGACAATTTCCGGGCCGCCGTAGCGGCCGTCTTGCAGCCTGTAAAGGGTAACGAGGCGGTCGACCGGGTGAACGAGCCAATATTCGCGAACGCCGGCGCGTTCGTAAAGCGCGCGCTTGGTCAGGTGGTCGTGGCGGGCGGTGGCAGGGGAGATGACCTCGATGATCCACTCCGGGGCGCCGCGGATGTTGCTTTCGGTGACCTTGGCCGGGTCGCAGACCACCAGAACATCAGGTTGGACGACGGTCGTCGCCTGATCATCAGCCTCGTCCGCTACCGGCAACAGGACGTCGACCGGAGCGATCAGGGTGCGGCAGGGAGTGCCATCAAGCGCATCATCGATTTGTGCGGCAATGGCGAGTACAAGAGACTGATGCGCTATCGTCGGCGCTGGCGCCATCGCGTAAGCCACGCCGTCGATCAGTTCCCAGCGCTCGTCACCGGGCCATTGCCGGTAGTCAGCATAGGTGAAGCGGTGTCCCGTGGCTTTTGGCACGGCCATGATATCGACTCCGGCAGAGCAGGCCTTGCCATTGTGCCTTGAGGTTTGCCCGCAACGCAACGGCGAAAAGGGGTCAAGGCCCAGGCGAAGCTGACAATGCTATTGAATCTGAAGTACCATGACTCAAACAAAATAAAAACAATTACCTACGTAGGCCTTCTGGCGGAAGCGGTGAGATTCGAACTCACGAACGGTTGCCCGTTGCCGGTTTTCAAGACCGGTGCAATCGACCACTCTGCCACGCTTCCCGGGGCGACGCTGTGAGGCATTGCCGGCTGGCCCGGGCGAAAGGGGTGCCGCCTTGCGTCTGTGATGGCGTGGATCATAGCATGGCGCGGCCCGGCAGGCGCTTCCTCGGCTGCTGGCCTCGACACACGACCGCCGTTGACGGCGGGCCGCTGCGCCAGTCCCGGGTCGTCACGATTGAAACTTTCTCAATCTTTCGCTAGTCTTAGCCGCGTAGTCGCATTTCGTCACTCAGGAGGAAGACCATGCAACCCCAGTACCAGATGAGCGCGCAGCAGGCTGCGACCCTGTCCCTGCAGCAGAACCGCGTCCTGCGCAACACCTTCATGCTGCTTGCGCTGACCATGGTGCCGACGGTCATCGGCGCTTTGGTCGGTGTGCAACTGCAGTTTTCATTCCTCGCCGGCAGCCCCTTCCTGTCGTTCATGCTCTTTCTCGGCATCGCCTTCGGCTTCATGTGGGGCATCGAGAGAACCAAGAACAGCGGCATGGGCGTCGTGCTGCTGCTGGCCTTCACGTTCTTCATGGGTCTGATGCTGTCACGCATCCTGCAGGTGGCGCTCGGTTTCAGCAATGGCGGTTCGTTGATCGCCATGGCAGCTGGTGGCACGGGTGTGATCTTCTTCTCGCTCGCCGGTGTGGCGACGGTGACGAAGAAGGATTTCAGCTTCATGGGCAAGTTCCTGTTCATCGGCATGATCGTCGTCCTGCTGGCAGCGGTGGCCAACATCTTCTTCCAGATTCCGGCGCTTGCGCTGACCATCTCCGCGGTTGCCGTGTTGGTGTTCTCGGCCTACATCCTGTACGACATCAGCCGCATCGTCACCGGCGGCGAGGACAACTACATCTCGGCGACGCTGGCGGTGTATCTCGACATCTACAATGTGTTCGTCAGCCTGTTGAACCTGCTGATGGTCTTCAGCGGCGATCGCGACTGAGCGGCGAAGCTCGCCAGAAAAGGGGCAGCCACGGCTGCCCCTTTTCATTCCGCCGGCAGGAAAGCCTTTCCCTGCAGCAGGCGCTGGCCGATGCGCCCCGGGATGCTGGCGAAGACGACTTCATGCCGCGGCAGGGTGACGATGTTGCGCGAGCCGATCAGCTCGCGCAGGGTCGATGAGGCATGGCCGCGGGCTTGCCACTCGCCGAGCAGGCGCGCGAACGCCGGCAGGAAACACATTCCCTCGAGTTCAGCGCGCAGGGTGAAGACGTGGTCGCCGGCGACGCGCGATGGCTCTTCGACCAGCCGCTCGATCGCCTGCTCGACCGATGTCGATCCGGTCGCCAGCAGCTCGTCGATCGTCGGCAATGTCGTCGGCAACTGGGGACAGAGGACGATTTCGCCGTCGATGACCGGTATGAACGGCGATGTCCCGCGGCAGTCACTGGCGTAGCCCAGGCCAAGGCGCTGTGTCAGGCGCAGCGCATGGCGGTTCGTCCGCCAGCCGGGTGCTGCACAGGCATGCGGCTGCTCACCGAAGATGTCGGTGAAACGCCGGCAGGCCCGCGTCATCTCGGCTTCGATCCAGGCGTTCGCGGCGCTCGGCGAGCGGGCTTCCCAGCCTACGCGGTCCCAGGCATGCACGGCGACCTCGAAGCCGGCAGCGCGCGCCTGCAGCATGCCGTCGACGCAGCGAACGCCGATTCGAGGTGCCGGCAGCAGCAGGCCGTAGAGGCGTGTGAGGCGATCGTGGTACCTGGCCGGCGACAGCCGCCGCGACTCGCGTCCGCCGTGGTCGGGACCGAACGAGAAGAAGAAGCTGGCAGCCGCCCGGTGCCGCTGCAACAGGTCGATCAGCGCCGGGACGCCGTGCAGCGTGCCACGGTAACTATCGACGTCTATCTTGAGGGCGATCCGTGTCAAGTCTGGCGAAGGCTGAGAGGTTGTGAAGAAATCGTCGCGAGCAGGCCGAGATGCCAGGCGCGAGCGAGCGAACGACGAGACATATCAGATGGATAGGCGAGGAGTGAGCGCGTGGGCAACGCCGCAGATCGGTCGCGCGGTAGATTCATTCACAACCTCTGGGCCTGGCGCGTGTGCAGCGACCCGGGCGCGGCTCGCGCTCAGGCAAGGAGCAGGCCGGCGGCGACCCGACGTCCCTCGCCGACGAGGACGTTGTAGGTGCGGCAGGCGGCCGCCAGATCCATCACCTCGAGCCCGCGCTGCGCGCGTATCAGCGGTTGCAGCAGCTCGGGTCTGGGGAAGCGCAGCCGCTTGCCGGTCCCGAGGAGAACGATGTCGGCGCCGAGCCCGGCGAGCAGCTCGAAGTCGGTGATGCTCAGGGTCTCGAAGCTGGCCCGCGTCCACTCCGGCAGCAGGCGGTCGGGCAGCACGACGAGGTTACAGGAGTGGCGGATGCCGTTGACGACGACGTGGTCGTCGCCGTAGGCGGTAAAGGTATTGAGGCTTTCTGTCCGGGTGCTCTGAAGCTTCATCGAAATTGCGGCACGGCAGTCGTTGAAGTAGGATTATAGCTTTTTTGCCGACCCTGTCCGGCTTTGCCGTTTGCGGCGGATGTCGTTGGCGGTCCGTCGAACGAGCGGCACGCGCCATTGCTGCCGATCACTTCCCGAGTCTCGACCATGAGAGAGTTCTCCCGCATCAACCGCCTGCCACCCTATGTCTTCAGCATTACCAGCGAGCTGAAGATGGCCGCCCGCCGGCGTGGCGAGGACATCATCGACATGAGCATGGGCAATCCCGACGGGCCAACGCCGCAGCACATCACCGACAAGCTGGTCGAAGCGGCGCTGCGCGAGAACACGCACGGCTACTCGGTCTCAAAGGGAATCCCGCGCCTGCGTCGGGCGATCTGCGACTGGTACCAGCGGCGTTACGCCGTCAGTCTGGATCCGGAGACCGAGGCGGTGGTGACGATCGGCTCGAAGGAGGGGCTGGCGCATCTGATGCTGGCGACGCTCGATCGCGGCGACACCGTCCTCGTCCCCAACCCCTCATACCCGATCCACATTTACGGTGCGATCATCGCCGGCGCGGACATCCGTTCGGTGCGGATGACGTCCGAGGTGGATTTCGTCGAGGAAGTGCAGCGGGCGATCCGCGAGTCGATCCCGAAGCCGAGAATGATGATCCTCGGCTTTCCGAGCAACCCGACGGCGCGCTGTGTCGACATCGAGTTCTTCGAGCGCATCGTCGCTCTCGCCAGGCAGCACGACATCCTGGTGGTGCATGACCTGGCTTACGCGGACATCGTCTTCGACGGTTACCAGGCGCCGTCGATCATGCAGGTCGACGGCGCGCGTGAGGTCGCGGTCGAGTTCTTCACCATGTCGAAGAGCTACAACATGGCCGGCTGGCGGGTTGGCTACATGGTGGGCAATCAGGAACTGTGTCACGCGCTGGTGCGGATCAAGAGTTATCATGACTACGGCACTTTCACGCCGATCCAGGTGGCGTCGGTGATCGCCCTCGATGGCCCGCAGCAGTGCGTCGAGGAAGCCCGCCAGCTCTATCAGGGGCGTCGCAACGTGCTCGCCAGGGGCCTGCACGAAGCCGGCTGGATGGTCGAAATACCGCGCGCCTCGATGTACATCTGGGCGCGCATCCCGGAAGCCTATCGCCAGATGGGTTCGCTGGAGTTTGCCAAGAAGCTGCTCGCCGAGGCGCGCGTCGCGGTGTCGCCGGGCGTCGGTTTCGGCGAGTACGGCGATGACCACGTCCGCTTCGCGCTGATCGAGAACGAGGAACGGACGCGGCAGGCGGTGCGCGGGATCAAGGACATGTTCAGGAAGGACGGCCTGCTCTGAGGCCAGGACGATGAAGACGGTACTGAAATCGAACAAGCTCGACAACGTCTGCTACGACATCCGTGGCGCCGTGCTGCAGCGCGCGAAGCAGATGGAGGACGATGGGCATCACATCATCAAGCTGAACATCGGCAACCTCGCCGCCTTCGGCTTCGACGCGCCGGAGGAAATCCAGCTCGACATGATCCGCAACCTGCCGAGCGCCGCCGGCTACGCGGATTCGAAGGGCATCTTCTCGGCGCGCAAGGCGGTGATGCACTACACGCAGCAGAAGCACATCAAGGGCGTGACGCTCGAAGACATCTACATCGGCAACGGCGTTTCGGAACTGATCGTGATGGCGATGAACGCGCTGCTCAACATCGGCGACGAAGTCCTCGTGCCGGCGCCGGATTACCCGTTGTGGACGGCGGCGGTGAGCCTGTCGAGCGGCACGCCGCGACACTACCTTTGCGACGAGGCCAATGGCTGGTTGCCGGATCTCGATGACCTGCGGGCGAAGATCACGCCGCGGACGCGGGCACTGGTGGTGATCAACCCGAACAACCCGACCGGCGCCCTCTATCCGGAAAGCGTGCTGCGTGAGCTGGTGGAGATTGCCCGGGTACACGGTCTGATCATCTACGCCGACGAGGTGTACGACAAGGTGCTCTACGACGGCGCGACGCATACGGCGATCGCGTCGCTGTCCGAGGACGTGCTGACGGTGAGCTTCAACGGTCTCTCCAAGAATTACCGCTCCTGCGGCTATCGGGCTGGCTGGATGGTCGTTTCCGGAGATCTGCGCGGCGCCCGCGACTACGTCGAGGGCCTCGACATGCTCGCGTCGATGCGCCTGTGCGCCAACGTGCCGGCGCAGCACGCGATCCAGACCGCACTCGGTGGCTACCAGAGCATCGACGACCTGGTCGCTCCCGGTGGCCGCATGTGCCGTCAGCGCGATCTCGCGCATGCGCTGATCACCGCCATTCCGGGCGTCAGCTGCGTCAAGCCGCAGGCGGCGCTGTACATGTTTCCCCGCCTCGACCCGGCGATCTATCCGATTGCCAACGACCAGGACTTCATCGCCGAGTTGCTCACCGAGGAGCGTGTCCTGCTCGTCCAGGGCAGCGGTTTCAACTGGCCTGCGCCCGATCACTTTCGCCTCGTCTTCCTGCCCTATGAAGACGATCTGCGCGACGCCATCGCCCGCATCGCCCGCTTTCTCGCCCACTACCGCAAGCGCGCCGGAACGGCGGCTTGACAGGCACCGCGGACGGTCGCTCCGGCGGCTGCCGCCTCTCCTCGACAACCCTCAATCCTGACTGCTCCATGAAAGCTATCAACGTTGGACTACTTGGCATCGGCACCGTCGGCGGCGGGACGTTCTCGGTCCTCAGCCGCAATGGCGAGGAGATTGCCCGCCGTGCTGGCCGACCGATTCGCATCAGCGTCGTCGCCGACCGCAACCCCGCTCGGGCGCAGGAGCTGACGGCTGGCGCCTGCCGCGTGACCGATGACGCCTTTGCCGTCGTCCGCGATCCGGAGGTGGATATCGTCGTCGAACTCATCGGTGGCTGTGATGTGGCCAGGGAACTCGTGCTGCAGGCCATCGACAACGGCAAGCATGTGGTGACGGCCAACAAGGCGCTGCTCGCCAAACACGGCAACGAGATCTTTGCTGCCGCTCGTGAGAAGGGGGTGATGGTGGCCTTCGAGGCGGCGGTCGCCGGTGGCATCCCGATCATCAAGGCGCTGCGCGAAGGACTGACGGCAAACCGCATCGAATGGATCGCCGGCATCATCAACGGCACGACCAACTTCATCCTTTCCGAGATGCGCGACAAGGGGCTGTCCTTCGCGACGGTGCTCGCCGAGGCGCAGCGCCTCGGTTACGCCGAGGCTGATCCGACTTTCGACGTCGAGGGGGTGGATGCGGCGCACAAGCTCAGCATCATGTCGGCAATCGCCTTCGGCAACGCGATGAACTTCGACAAGGCACACATCGAGGGCATCAGCCGGCTCGATGCGGCCGACATCCGCTACGCCGAGCAACTCGGTTACCGCATCAAGCTGCTCGGCATCACCAAGCGGACCGCCGAGGGTGTCGAGCTGCGCGTGCATCCGACGCTGATCCCGTCGAAGCGATTGATCGCCAACGTCGAGGGGGCGATGAACGCGGTCCTGGTCAAGGGTGATGCGGTCGGTGCGACGCTCTACTACGGCAAGGGCGCCGGTGCCGAACCCACGGCTTCGGCAGTCATCGCCGATCTTGTGGACGTGACCCGAATGCACACCGCCGACCCCGAACATCGCGTGCCCCACCTGGCGTTCCAGCCCGACGCGATGGTCGACCTGGCGATCCTGCCGATCTCCGCCGTGGTCAGCAGCTACTACCTGCGCCTGCGGGTCGAGGACCGGCCGGGGGTGCTGGCGGACGTGACGCGCATTCTCGCCGACAACGGCATCTCGATCGTCGCCATGATCCAGCGCGAACCGGGCGAGGGCGAGGAGCAGACGGACATCATCATGCTGACCCACAAGACGCGCGAACGGGAGGTCGATACGGCGATTGCCGGCATCGAGTCGCTGGCGGCAGTGCGCGGGCGCATCATCCGGCTGCGCCTGGAGGAACTGCTCTAGCATCGTGACAGAGCGCAGCGCAAGTCGCGTCTGGCGGGGCCGCCGTCTCTTGACAGACGGTCTGCGGGACCGTTGTCTGCAGGGTGTCGGCGAAGCGGCATGCTGAGCCGACTGGCGGTCGCTCTGCTCTGGCTGCTGCACTGGCTGCCGCTGCCCGTGCTGGCGCGTTGCGGCAACGCGCTCGGCAGCCTTTCCTTCCACCTCGGCCGGCGGCGGCGTCACATCGTCCTGGTGAACCTCCGCCTGTGTTTCCCGGAACTTGCCGACGAGCAGCGGCGGCAGCTGGCGCTGGACCATTTCCGGGTGCTCGGCCGCAGCATGCTCGAGCGCAGCCTGCTTTGGTGGGCGAGCACGGAGCGCCTGTCGCGCCTGCTCACCGTCGTCGGCGACGAGCACCTGCGGACCCTGGTCGAGGCGGGGCGGCCGGTGCTGATGCTGACGCCGCACTTCGTCGGACTCGACGCCGGTGGCGCGGCGATCGCCATGCGCTTCGATTGTGCGAGCATCTATGCCGTGCAGTCGAATCGCGTCTTCGATCGCCTGTTGCTCCGGGGTCGCCAGCGCTTTGGCGACCAGTTGCTGCTGTCGCGCCAGGAGCCCGTGCGGACCAGCGTCCGGGCGATGAAGTCGGGCCGCCCGCTGTACTACCTGCCGGACATGGACTTCGGGCGGCGAGATTCGATCTTCGTGCCCTTCTTCGGCGTCCCGGCGGCGACCGTTCCCGGTCTGTCGCGACTGGCGCGACTGGCGGGCGCGACGGTCGTTCCCTGCCTGACGCGCATCCTGCCGGACGCTGCCGGTTACCTGGTGACGGTCGGCGAGCCGTGGCAGGATTTTCCGAGTCGTGATGTCGCGGCGGACACGGCACGAATGAATGCCTGGATCGAGCAGGCGATCCGCAGCATGCCGGAGCAGTACTACTGGGTGCACCGCCGCTTCAAGACGCGGCCGGAAGGCGAACCGCGACCCTACTGAGGGTCTTTGCCGGCGCTTTTCGCACCACCGCGGCGCGTCGGCGAACAGAACTGCGGCCGTGGCGGGTATACTGTCGCCGTCTGCAGCATCGCGCCGCAAGGCGATTGGCTGCCGGGCCGGAAACCTGATCCTCTGAGACTTCCCTACCTTGGCACTGAACCTACTCGGATTGTCCGGCGCGCTGACGCACGACCCGTCGGCGGCTCTCTACAGCGATGGCAGGCTCGTCGCTGCCGCCGAGGAGGAACGCTTCGTGCGCGACAAGCATGCCAAGAACCGGATGCCCTACGAGGCGGCGAAGTTCTGCCTCGATTTCGCCGGCATGCGGCCGTCCGATGTCGATGCGGTGGCCATTCCCTTTGCCCCGATCAGCCTGTTGGGGCCGGCGCGCTGGCACTATGCGCGGCGCTACTGGTACGCCCCGGATCGTGCGCTGGACGCCATCCTCACCGGCAATCGCCGTTTTCACCGTTATCGCAGGCGGATCGAGTGGTGTCTGCAGCAACTGGGTTTCGATCTGCGGAAGACCGAGATCGTACCGGTCGAGCACCACCTCGCACATGCCGCGAGTGCCTACCATTGCGCCGGCTTCGAGGAGAAGACGGCGATTCTCGGCATCGACGGCAAGGGCGAGTACGCGACGACCTTCTTCGGTTACGGCGAGAATGGCCGGATCCACAAGATCAAGGAGTTCTACGATCCGGATTCTCTGGGCGGCCTGTATGGTGCGCTGACCGAGTACCTCGGCTTCGAGATGCTCGACGGCGAGTACAAGGTGATGGGAATGGCGCCCTACGGCGATCCGGGGCGCTACGACTTCTCTCGCCTGGCCCGCTTCGCGAACGGTGAGCTGACGGTCAATACCGACTACGCGAACGTGATCGGTTTCCGCCGTTACAAGGAAGCGGGCAAGGGATACTACTTCTCGCCGAAGCTGGTGGACTGGCTGGGGCCGAAGCGCGCGGGGGACGTCGCCGATGACCCCTACATCCATTACGCCGCGAGCATGCAGCAGCTGTTCGAGGATCTGTCGCTGCAGATGCTCGACCACTATCTCGGCGACATCCTGCGGGAGACCGGTCGCCTTGCCTTCTCCGGCGGCGGGGCACTCAACGTCAAGCTCAACCAGAAGATCATTGCCCGCCCGGATGTGCGCGAGCTCTTCGTCCAGCCGGCTTCCGGCGACGCCGGCACGGCGGTTGGCGCCGCGGCCTACGTCTCGGTGCAGCGTGGCGTCGCGGTCGAGAAGATGGAGCACGTCTATCTCGGCCCGGCCTACAGCAACGAGGACATCATCGCTGCCTGCGCGCGCCATCCGGCCCGGCCGGCATGGCAGCGGCTCACGGCGGTCCCCCTGCGCGTCGCCCGCCTGCTCGCGGCCGGCCATCCGGTGGCCTGGTTCCAGGGCAGGATGGAGTTCGGACCGCGCGCGCTCGGCGGGCGGTCGATCCTCGGCTGTCCGAGCGTTGCCGGTGTCGCCGACCGGATCAACGCGCAGATCAAGTTTCGCGAGCGCTGGCGACCGTTCTGCCCGAGCATGCTCGATACCGTCGCCCCGCAGATGCTCGGCAGCGCGCATCCGGCGCCTTTCATGACCTTCACTTTCGAGGTAGCGAACGGCTGGAAGGAACGGGTTCCCGAAGTCGTGCACGAAGACGGCACCTCGCGTGCGCAGGTTCTGCGACGTGAGTTCAATCCGCGCTACTACGACCTGATGCGGGAACTCGAGAGACTGACCGGCAACGGTGTCGTGCTGAACACTTCCCTGAACCGCCGCGGCGAGCCGATGATCTGCTCGCCAACCGATGCACTCAACATGTTCTTCGGCTCCGACCTGCAGTACCTGGTGATGGAGGACGTCCTGGTCGTCAAGGACGGAGCCGAGCGACAGCTGATCGACGCCCAGGACGAATGAACAAGATCAAACTGCTCTACGCAAGGAACATCATCAGCAGAAAGTCGGCACAACAGGAGCTGTCGTTCCTGCTGCTGGTGCACAACCTGGCTTTCGAGAAGACCGTCGAAGTGCGCTGGGCTGGTGAGGACGGCGTCTGGCACAGCTTGCCGGCGGCCCACCACGCGGCCATCGACGGGACGAAGGAATACTGGCTGGCGACGACGGCTGTTGCCCTGGGCGAGGATCGACAACTGCCCGGGAACGTCGAGTTCGCCGTTCGCTACCGCGTCGGCGGCGGCGAGTACTGGGACAACAACGACGGCGCGAACCACCGCATCCAGGCCGACTCGGGGATCATGCCGGGTGCCGGCTGCGCGCTGCTGAACGTCGGCTTCGAGCCCCGCCTGGACGAACCACAGCGACTGCTGCCGGTGGTCGTGGCGGTCGACAGCGGTCTCGGCGTGCGCCGCGTCAGCATCGAATGGACCACCGACGACTGGCGAAGCACGCAGCAGTCGAACGCTCGCTACCGGCGCAACTACTGGGACAGCGAATTCCTCAGCAACGCCCGCAACCCCAACCACTACGGTTGTCAGGTCTGGCAGGCCGGGCTGCGGGTCGGCGACGCCTTCCGGGTACGCTACCGCATCAGCTGTGAGACCAGGCAGCAGGGGGTGCTTCGCGACGATGCGTTCGGCCGCGATTACGTCGTCGAGCGGCGGCCGCTGACGCTGATGATCCTCAACCTGCACTGTTGTCAGGAGGAGGAGCAGGATCGCAAGCTGTCGCAGATCGCGCGGGCGATCGATGAGCTCGGGGTGGACATCGTCTGCCTGCAGGAGGTCGCCGAGCTGTGGAATGAAGGCCGCGGTGACTGGCAGACGAACACGGCGAGGATCATCAACGAGCGGCTCGCGGCGCCGTATCAACTGGTCACCGACTGGTCGCATCTCGGTTTCGAACGCTACCGTGAGGGGGTGGCGGTGCTCAGCCGTCACCCGGTCGAGAGCCACCGGGCGCGCTACGTCTCGCGCAGCACGGACCCCTACAGCATCCATTCGCGCAAGGTCGTCATGGCGCGGGTGCGCGTGCCGCGCTTTGGACTGCTCAACGTCTTCTCGTCGCACCTGAGCTGGTGGGAGGACGGCTTTGCCGAGCAGTTCGGCAATCTCCGCCGCTGGGCAGGTGAGGAGGCGGGCGACGGGATCGCGGCCAGCATGCTCTGTGGCGACTTCAACATCAAGGCCGGCTCACTGGGCTACCAGTTGGTCGTCGAGTCGCGCGAGTATCGCGACCAGTACCTTGCCGCGACCTCCCCGCGGGTGTTCGGCAAGGTTTTCGAAGCCGGTGAGCCCGGCTGGCCGCAGGATCTCGACGACGATCAGCGGATCGATTACGTGTTCCTGCGCCAGGGCAGCCGGTTGCGCGTCACTTCCGCCCGCAGCGTTTTCACCGACCACGATTACGGCAGGGTGTCCGACCATCTCGGCTATCTGATGACCTTCGAACCGACATGATTCGGACCCATTCTCACGGCTGGCTCCGCTGGCGGGCCGGCCTCACACACGACAGGCAGTCATTCGCGACATGGACAAGGCAGAGAACTACGCAGTACCGGTGCACGCAAACCTAGGTGGTTCCTTCGTGCGCAGCAACGACTTCAACGAAAAGTTCCATCTGCGCTGGGGCAAGATCATCTTCGATGTCTTCTTCGGCGCCCAGCTCAACCTCAAGGTGATCCTGCGGGTCTATCGGGACCACGGCATTTGCGAAACCTACATCGTCGATACCGACCCCTACGACATCCAGTGGAACCACCACAAGCGGCGGACGCGCGACTTCTACATCCACCCCGAGTCGCGCAGCTTCGGCCGGGTGAACTGCGTCAAGTTCGCCTTCGTCGTCCACCGTGACGAACACTCGCTGCCGTCGCAGCTCGAGTACATCTTCATGGACTGGCAGCAGCTGCGCAGCGAGCAGCCGCAGTACCGCAGGATCAGCTCAGACTGGGCGACGCACAATGGCTACCGCACCCATGAATGCAACGCCTGGCAGTTGCAGAGTGACGTCGACTGGTACAACCACCACTTCGACTCGCTGCACCTGATCCCGAAGTTCACCAAGGGGCAGCAGCACCATCCCTACCATCCGAAGCGCTTCATCCACGATCACATCGACAAGGTGATCCGCAGCAAGCACAGGGACCCGAACCGCTTCTGCACGATCAAGGTGAGCGTGGACTGCATCGATGACCACGACTTCACCCGCCACCTGGTGCACGCCAGCGAGCAGGGCGTGTGGGTGCAGTGCATCGTCGACTGGCGGAAAATGACGCTGACCAACAGCGACAACTACGCCCGCCTCAAGCGTGCCGGCGTCGAGCTGCTGGGCGTCTTCTGCACGCCGCACCACCACCTGATCGAAGTCGATCCGGACATGCATACCAAGTTCATCATCTTCAACGATGAGGACTGCATCCTGGGCTCGTTCAACATCACCTTCGACCGCTGGTGGGCGAACTGGGAGTCGGGCATGACGTTCCACTCGAAGGGGGTCTGTCGTCTGCTCGACAACGTCTTCCAGAGCGAACGCGGTGGCGTCAATCAGCGCTATGGCGTCGATCCGCTGAGCCCGTTCAACCTGCTTTACACCTTTGGCCGGCAGGCGCTGCTCGACGGCAGGTATTACCGTCCACACCATGCGATCCTGGCGGAAATCCACCGGGCGAAGCATTCGATCAAGCTGACCCTGTTCCTCATCGGCAACCTGCTCGGCGAGCACGGCGACAGCGTCGTCGATGCGCTGATCCACGCCAGGAACCGCGGCGTGCACGTGCACATCCTGCTCAATGGGCACCTGGCGCGACAGGGCCGCGTCGGCATCGAGCGAAGCATGGCCGAGGAGCTGAATCGCCCGCTGCTTCCCGCCGTACAGGGCCTGCGCACCGCCGGCATAGCGGTCGGTCTGGTGTACGGGCAGACCGATCACCCGGTGCCCTATTCGCCGATCCATTCCAAGTACTGCATCATCGACGAAGCGACGGTCATCGAGGGCAGTTTCAACTGGTACAACACCTCGGTCTTCTCGCACGACCTGCTCGTTCTCGCGACCCATCGCGAGGTGGCGAAGGCCTATCTGCACGAGTTCGAGCAGATCCAGCGGCTGTTCAGGATCTACTACTGAGCGCCGGATCTCTCCGGCTGACAACTGACGATTGACTCCAGGAGCGGCGCCAAGGATACTTCGTCTGCGTGGTTGAAACGCCTTCCCACCGGTTGCACCTTGCCAATGCGGTGGCCAAGAGACGGCGGACCGTCAAGTCGTCCGACAACCATTACGGAGACACCATGCCCTTTGCGATCCTGATTCCAGCTTTTCTCAACACCAACTCACTCTCGAGGAAATCATGTCCAAACTGTTCATCGAAGATCTCGCCCTCGAAGGCAAGCGCGCCCTGATCCGGGTCGATTTCAACGTTCCCCAGGACAAGGTCACCGGTGCGATCACCAACACCAAGCGCATCGAGGCCGCACTGCCGACGATCCAGCATGCGCTCGACAAGGGGGCTGCGGTCATCCTGATGTCGCATCTCGGCCGTCCGGACGGCAAGGCGAAGCCCGAGTTCAGCCTGGCGCCGGTGGCCGTCGCGCTCGAAGGTCTGCTCGGGCGGCCGGTCAAGTTCCTGCCCGACTGCGTCGGCCCCGAAGTCGAGGCCGCCTGCGCCCAGATCAAGCCGGGCGAGGTCATCCTGCTCGAGAACCTGCGCTTCCACATCGAGGAGGAGGGCAAGGCCAGCGTCACCAATGCCGACGGGACGGTCACCAAGCTGAAGGCGAACCCGGACGACGTCAAGGCGTTTCGCGCTTCGCTCACCCGGCTCGCCGACGTCTATATCAACGATGCCTTCGGGACGGCGCATCGCGACCATTCGTCGATGACCGGTGTGCAGCTTCCCGAGCGCGCCTCCGGTTACCTGATGAACAAGGAACTGGCGGCGTTCTCGGCCGTTCTCGAATCGCCGCAGCGGCCGCTGCTGGCGATCCTCGGTGGCGCCAAGGTCGCCGACAAGATCCAGCTGATCAACAACCTGCTCGACAAGGCCGACCAGATCATCATCGGCGGCGGCATGGCCTTCACCTTCAAGAAGGTGCTCTCGGGAATGCCGATCGGCAACTCGCTGTTTGACGAAGAGGGCGCCAAGCTCGTCACCGGCCTGATGGAGAAGGCGCGCGAGAAAGGCAAGGAGATCCTCCTGCCGGTCGATTTCGTCATCGGCGACAAGTTCGATGCCAACGCCAACACCGGCACGGCCAACGATGTCGATGGGATTCCCGATGGCTGGCTGGGGCTCGACTGCGGCCCCGAGTCGACGCGCATCTTCAGCGACGCCATCAGGAAGGCGAGGACGATCATCTGGAATGGTCCGGCGGGCGTCTTCGAGTTCGCGAAGTTCGAGGCCGGCACGCGGGCGATGGCGCAGGCGGTCGTCGAAGCGACGGCGGCGGGTGCGATCACCGTCATCGGCGGTGGTGACACCGCCACCGCGGCGAAGAAATACGGCGCCGACAAGAAGGTCACGCACAGTTCCACCGGCGGCGGCGCGTCGCTCGAGTATCTGGAAGGAAAGATCCTGCCCGGCGTTGCCGCGCTCTCCGAAAAGTGATGCCGACGGCCCCGGCCAGGCCGGGGCCATCGGCTTAGCCAGTCATCCCCGCCATACAACATCGAGGAATACCATGCGCAAAATCGTAATCGCCGGCAACTGGAAGATGAACAAGACCGTTGCCGAATCCGTGAAACTGGCTGGTGAAGTGGTCGCTGCCGCCAGGGACATCAAGCACGTGGTCGTCGCCATCGCCCCGACCCATCTCGCGCTGGCGAAGGTCGCCGAAGTCGTGAAGGGAAGCAACGTCAAGCTTGCCGCGCAGGATGTGCACTGGGAAAACCAGGGTGCCTTCACCGGCAAGGTCAGCGCGGACATGCTCAAGGAGATCGGTGTCGAGTACGTGATCATTGGCCACTCCGAGCAGCGCAGCTACTTCGGCGAGACCGACGAGACGGTCAACAAGAAGGTCCGCAAGGTCCTCTCGCTCGCCATGAAGCCGATCGTCTGCATCGGCGAGACACTGACCGAGCGCAAGGAAGGCCGGCTTGAAAGCGTCCTGACGACGCAGGTCAACGGCGCCTACGCCGGTCTTTCCGCCGACGATGCGCTTTCCACGGTGATCGCCTACGAGCCGGTCTGGGCCATCGGCACCGGCGTCACCGCCAGCGACGACGAGGCGCAGGAGGCACACGCCTTCGTCCGCGGCCTGCTGGCGAAACTCTACGGCGACAGCGTCGCCCAGTCGATCAGCATTCAGTACGGCGGTTCGATGAAACCCGAGAACGCTGCCGGCCTGCTGGCGCAGAAGGACATCGACGGCGGCCTGATCGGCGGTGCGGCGCTGAAGGCAGACAGCTTCCTCGGCATCATCGCGCCGGGCGAGGCGCTCAGCAAGTAGCCCAAGGGCGCGGCGGGCGGCGCACCGCAGCGTCGCCCGCCTGCCGGCCGCACCTGCTCCTAAGCCTGTTTGACAGTCAGCAGGCTCTCATCCCACTTGTCGTGCTTCTCGAAGCCGAGTAGGTTGGCGATCGTCGCGGCGATGTTCGACAGGCCTGCGCTGGCGGTCTGCTTCAGGCCGAGCCGGCCGCCGCTGACCTGGTCGTAGAGGATCAGCGGCACCGGGTTCAAGGTGTGCGAGGTCTTGCTCTTGAACGACCCGTCCGCATTCCTGGCCGGTTGTCCGCTCTTCTTGTCGATCTCGTACATCTCGTCCGCATTGCCATGATCGGCGGTGATCAGGGCAACACCGCCCATCGCGTCGATCACCGGCAGGATGCGTGCCAGCTGCAGGTCGACGGCTTCGATCGCCATCGTTGCCGCGCGGAAGTGCCCCGTGTGGCCGACCATGTCGCCGTTCGCGAAGTTGCAGCGCAGTGTCCGGTACTGCCCGCTCCTGAGGGCAGCGATCATCGCGTCGGCGATCTCAGCAGCCTTCATCCACGGCCGCTGTTCGAAGGGGACGACGTCGCTCGGCACCTCTTCGTAGGTCTCGCCAGCAAACTTGTTCGAGCGGTTGCCGTTCCAGAAGTAGGTCACGTGGCCGAACTTCTGCGTTTCGGAACAGGCGAACTGGGTGATCCCGGACTTGGCAAACCACTCGCCCATGGTGTCGAGGATCGCCGGTGGGTCGACCAGGAAGCGCTTGGGCAGCTTGAGGTCGCCGTCGTACTGCAACATTCCGGCGTAGGTCACGCGCGGTACGCGGACGCGGTCGAACTTGTCGAAGTTTGCCTCCTCGAAGGCACGGGTGATTTCGATCGCGCGGTCGCCGCGGAAGTTGAAGAAGACGACCGAGTCACCATCCTCGATGGTGCCCACCGGCTGGCCGGCGCTGGCGATCACGAAAGACGGCAGATCCTGGTCGATCGTTGCCGGCGAGCGCGCGCGCAGTGCTTCGATCGCCTGCGACGCGCTGGCGTACTGCTCGCCCTGACCGAGGACGTGCGTTTGCCAGCCGCGTTCGACCATGTTCCAGTTCGCCTCGTAGCGGTCCATGGTGATGCTCATGCGGCCACCGCCGGAGGCGATGCGGGCGTCGAAGCCTGCTCCACTGACCTCCGCCAGGAAGGCTTCGAACGGCAGGACATAGTCGAGGGCACTGGTTTCGGGAACGTCGCGCCCATCCAGCAGGATATGGACGCGCACGCTCGGCACCGCTTCATCCTTCGCGCGCAGGATCATTGCCCGCAGGTGGTCGATGTGGCTGTGCACGTTGCCGTCCGAAAAGAGGCCGAGGAAGTGGATGACGCCACGGCCTGCCTTGGCACCGGCGACGATCTGCTGCCAGGCTGCGCCTTGCCAGATCGAGCCCACGGCGATGGCGTCGGCGACCAGCGCGGCACCCTGGCTGTACACCTGGCCGGCGCCGATGGCGTTGTGGCCGACTTCGGAGTTGCCCATGTCGTCGTCGGAGGGCATTCCGACCGCGGTGCCATGGGCACGCAGGGTGATGTTCGGGCAACTGGCGAGAAGGCGGTCCAGGGTGGGTTTCCTGGCCGCGGCGATGGCGCTGCCGACATCCGACTTGGCGATGCCGTAGCCATCCATGATGATCGTGACAATGGGGCCCTGAATTCCGGGGAAGGAGGCAGATTTCTGCAACATGATGGATTCCTGGGGAGGTTGAGTGTGGGAAAGCAGGCCGCCGAGGGTCGATGTGCAGCGGCGTCAGTGCCAGTATACCGCAAGCCGGAAGCCGTCGCCGAACAAAGAATCCCGTTTGAAAACGATCACTTGCACGCAACTTGCTTGGCCGCTTGTGGGCTCGTGGCGAGGCCGACGAAGGCTTCGCGGCAACTAGCGGGGTTGCTGCAGGCCGATCACCGGCTGCCGTCGGCGGACACGGATGCGGACTCGCTTGCGGACCCGTTGTGGTGTTTCCTGTTGCCGATTGACGGGACGCCTCCTGTGGCGGTGCTTGCGGGCACGCCGGGTGGCGACCAGCAGCGCGATCTTGCCGGCGACCAGCAGGAAGGCGAGGACCCAGACCAGCGGATAGGCGAGCACCTCCCTGAGGAGTTCGATGACGTGCAACGGCGGGCCGGCATCGTGGCTGGCGGGCAGCGCCGTTGCCGCACGCCCTCCGGCAAGGGGAGGGCGGTGGTCGCCCGACGCGTCGCCGACGGTCAGCGAGAGCTCGCCGTGTCCGATCGAGGCGTGACCGTCGCTTGCGCTGTAATGAAAGCCTTCAATCCCGGCGAGAGAGAAGCTGACCCGCCCGCCGGGGCCCCTGCGTGCATCGGTGGTTTCGACGATGAGGTCGGTTGCTGCCTGCTGCAGGTTGTTCAGGTCGGCGAGGATGTCCTCGACACCCGGCAGCAGGCCTGCGGGCGGTGGGAGCGGCGAGCCGCCAGGCGCGGCAGCCGGCCCCGACAGCCCTTGTCGGCGCGTTCTCCCCGGTGACGGTCGTGATGCCGGGGCAAAGGGATGCGCGGCTTCGTCGGCATCCAGCGCTGGCATTGCCGGCAGCGGCAACGGTCCATGCGACAGCCATTGCGGCAACGCCTCTTGCTCGTCGAGGGCGCCGGCAAGATCGGGCGAAGCCGACCAGTTCGTCGCGCTCGGTTCGGCCAACCGTGCGGCCGCGGTCGGCGGCAATGTCCCGGCGTCATTGTCGGCGATGCCGTGGGCCAGCGCATCTCCGTTGAGCAGCACGTACGCCACCACGAATATCGGCGTTCGCCAGCGGCGGTACGGTCGAGCGCCTTCAGGCGGTCGCGAGCGCCCGCCGATCCCGCCGTTCAGAAGCGCGATATCTGTCCCCAGGTTTCCTCCTCACGCCACGGCCGGCGCGGCTCGTTCCACTGCTGCGGCCGGCCGTCGGGCACCAATGCTAGAATACTACAGCAACCTCGGCGCCGGGCGTTGCCCGTGGAGAAGACCGTTCCAATGAGCACCTCATCGCTGCAGGATGTCGCTTGGCACTCGCTGCCGGCAGAGGAAGCGGCGGCCCGCCTGGCTGCCAGTTTCGAGCAGGGGCTCGACGATGCGGAGGTGAGCTGCCGCCGTTCGCAACACGGCGAGAACCGGCTGACGCCAGCCCCGAGCCGGGGACCGCTCCTGCGCTTCGCGCTGCAGTTCGTGCAGCCGCTGGTGCTGGTGCTGGTGCTGGCCGGGCTGGTCACCGCCGTTCTCGGCGAATGGGTCGACGCCGCCGTGATCTTTGGCGTCACGCTGGTCAACGCGATCATCGGCTTCATCCAGGAAGGTCGCGCCGAGAGCGCCCTGGCGGCGCTTGCGCGCTCGGTCATCAGTGAGGTCACGGTCCTGCGGGGGGGTGGCAAGCAGCGCCTGTCATCGACCGAGCTCGTTCCCGGCGACGTCGTCCTGCTGGCCGCGGGCGACAAGGTGCCAGCCGACCTGCGGCTGTTCCGCAGCCGGGATCTGCAGGCGATCGAGGCGGCGCTGACCGGCGAGTCGACGGCCGTTGCCAAGAGCGGCGATACCTTGCCGGAGAACACCCTGCTCGGCGAGCGTTGCAACATGGCCTACGCCGGGACCGTGATGATCAGCGGTCAGGGGGCCGGCGTCGTCGTGGCGACTGGCGACCATACCGAAACCGGTCGCATCTCGCGGCTGATCGCCGAGGCGCCCGATCTGACGACGCCGTTGACGCGCCGCATGGCGGTATTCAGCAACTGGTTGCTGCTCGCCATCGGCCTGCTCGCCGCGCTGACCTTCGCCGTCGGCATCTGGCGCGGCGAATCGGCTTTTGCCATGTTCATGGCGGCGGTGGCGCTGGCGGTTGGCGCGATTCCGGAAGGGCTGCCGGCGGCGATGACCATCACCCTGGCCATCGGTGTGTCCCGCATGGCCAGGCGGCGAGCGATCATTCGCAAGCTGCCGGCGGTCGAGACCCTCGGCAGCACGACGGTGATCTGTTCGGACAAGACCGGGACCCTGACGGAGAACCAGATGACCGTGCGTGAAATCCACGCCGGTGGCGTCCGGACGGTGGTCAGCGGCAGTGGCTATTCGCCAAACGGCAAGGTCGGCGATGGTGGCGACGTGACCGGCGCGCTGCGTGAGTGCCTGGTCGCCGGGGCGCTGTGCAACGATGCCGGCCTTAGCAGGAGCAACCGCCACTGGGAGATCGTCGGCGATCCGACCGAGGGAGCGCTGCTGGTCGTTGCGCGCAAGGCGGGGCTCGACGAGCGGACGCTGCAGAAGCTGTTTCCGCGTCTGGACGAAATTCCCTTCGATTCCGCACGGCAATACATGGCGACCCTGCATGACATCGACGGAGCCCGGGTTGCCTACTTCAAGGGGGCGCTCGAGCAGTTGCTGTCGCGTTCGCTGAGCATGCTGGATGGCAACGGGCGGAGCGTCGCGCTGCGCCGCGAGGAGATCGAGAGCGCTGCCGCGACGATGGCGGCGGCAGGTCTACGGGTGCTGGCGGTCGCTCGTCTCGCCGCTGGCGCCGCCGTCTCGCTGAGCGCCAGCAGTGCCGAAGCCGGTCTGGAGTTCGTCGGATTGGTGGGGATGGTCGACCCACCGCGACCGAAGGCGATCGCCGCGGTCAGGACCTGTCACGCAGCCGGCATCACGGTCAAGATGATCACCGGCGATCACGCCGCCACGGCACTTTCGATCGCCCGCCAGATGGGGATCGCCCGCGCCGGTGAGACGGCGATCGGTGGCCGCGAGCTGGCGGCGCTCGATGATGCGGCGTTGTGCGAAGTGGTGCGCCGAGTCAACGTCTTCGCGCGTGTCGAGCCGGCGCAGAAGCTGCGCCTGGTGCGGGCGCTGCAGGCGAATGGCGAGGTGGTGGCGATGACCGGTGACGGGGTCAACGATGCGCCAGCGCTGAAGCAGGCCGACATTGGCATCGCCATGGGACTGGGCGGGACCGAAGTGGCCAAGGACGCCGCCGAGATGGTCCTCACCGATGACGATTTTGCCGCCATCGAGGCTGCCGTCGAGGAGGGCAGAGGGGTTTACGACAACCTGGTGAAGTTCATCACCTGGACCTTGCCGACCAACTTCGGCGAGGGTCTCGTGATCGTCGCAGCGATCCTTGCCGGGGCGACGCTGCCGATCACGCCGCTGCAGATTCTCTGGATCAACATGACGACGGCGGTCTTTCTCGGCCTCATGCTGGCCTTCGAGCCGATCGAGCACGCGGTCATGCGCCGTCCGCCGCGACCGCCGGGAACGCCGATTCTCGACGCAGCGCTGGTCTGGCGGATCGTTCTCGTCAGCCTGTTGTTGCTTGCCGGTTCCTTCGGGCTGTTCCTGCGCGAGCTGGCGCAGGGCCATTCGCTCGCCGAGGCGCGTACGGTCGCGGTGAACGTCTTTGTCGTCGTCGAGGGCATGTACCTTTTCAACTGCCGCTCGCTGAAGGTCTCGGCGCTGCGGCTGAGGCTCTTCTCCAACCCGGCGATCTGGTACGGGATTCTGGTGATGGCCCTGCTGCAGGCTGCACTGACCTACCTGCCGCTGATGAACCGCCTGTTTGCCACGGCGCCGATCGGCGGGCGGGAATGGCTCGAGATCGGCGCCGTTGGCGTCCTCGCCTACCTCGTGGTCGGCGTCGAGAAGCAGCTGCGCGCGCGTCGTTGACTCGCCTGTTCGTCTGCAGCGCTGAACTCCGGTCATGCCATAATGACTAAGGGGCACCGCGGCCGGTGGCAACCGGCCTTCTTCGGTCCCTCCAACCCCCATTACCGACCAGGACCCGACATGACAAGCACAGTGACTCTCGGTGGCAAGCCCTTTCAGCTCAGTGGCAGTTTCCCGCAACCAGGCCAAGTGGCGCCAGCCTTCTCGCTGGTTGGCAAGAACCTTGCCGACGTCACGCTGAGCAGCTTTGCTGGCCAGCGCAAGATTCTCAACATCTTTCCCAGTATCGACACTCCGACCTGCGCCACCTCGGTACGCAAGTTCAACGAGCAGGCGAGTGCGCTGCCGGGAGTCGTCGTGCTCTGCATCTCTGCCGATCTGCCCTTTGCGCAGAGCCGCTTCTGTGGCGCCGAAGGACTCGACCGTGTGGTGACGCTGTCGACCATGCGTGGTCGGGAATTCCTCACCGATTATGGCGTCGCGTTGAGCGAGGGACCATTGGCCGGTCTGGCGGCGCGTGCGGTGCTCGTTCTCGATGCCGACGATCGCGTGCTCCACAGCCAGCTCGTCGCCGAGATCAAGGACGAACCGGACTACCCGGCAGTCCTGCAGGCTCTGGCCTGAGGTGGTCGTCGGCGCGGTGCCGGAAGGCGAGGTCAGCGATCCCGTCGGGCAGCGTCAGGGGATCCAGTCGGTCGAGATCGGCACCCGCCTGCTGCAGGCACTGGCGAGCAGTGGTCGCTCGATGCTGCTGCGCGACCTGTCGCGCAGTGCCGGCATGCCGGCGGCCAAGGCGCGTCGCTACCTGGTCAGCTTCATCCGCATGGGGCTGGTCGAGCAGGATGCCAACACCGGGCGCTACGACCTGGGCGGCTTTGCGCTCGATCTCGGGCTCGCCAGCCTGGCACGGCTCGACCCGGTGCGTCTGGCCGGCCCCGTGCTCGACGATCTCTGCGAGCGTACGGGCGAGACCGTCGCCCTCGCCATGTGGGGCAACCGCGGTGCGACCTGCGTACGCTGGCTCGAGGCGGGCGGCCCGGTCACCGTGACCCTGCGTACCGGCGTCGTGCTGCCGCTGCTCTCGTCGGCCACCGGATTGGCCTTTGCTGCCTTCTTTCGTTCGCCCTATCTGCGCCGGATGCTCGATGTGGAGATCGAGGCGGCGGCGGCGGCGAGGCAGGCGACGCCGGCAGCGTTGCGCGCGGCGCTGGCGGTGCAGCTCGACGAGGTCCGGCGGCACGGTATCGCCCGCGCCGCCGGCAGCGTCACGCCCGGGGTCAACGGCTTCAGTGCACCGGTCTTCAACCACGCCGGCCGCATGGTGGCGGCGCTGACCCTGCTCGGCATCATCGGCAGTTTCGACCTCGACTGGGACAGCCCGACGGCACGGCTGACGAAGGAAGCCGCGGCGAACCTGTCGCGCCGGCTCGGATACGGTGGTGGCGAGGCGGCGGAGTGCGAAGCTCCGGCGGGCCACGGCGACGCAGCACCAGGCGGTGGTGGGTCGCAGACCTGACTGTCGCCCGGGCTGCGGTGCCTGTTGCATCGCGCCCTCGATCAGCACGCCGATGCCCGGCCACCCGCATGGCAAGGCAGCCGGCGAGCCTTGCGCCAGTCTGGCTGCCGATCATCGCTGTCTGCTCTGGGGCAGAGCGGAACGTCCGCCCTGCTGTGCCGGGTTGCAGCCGTCGGACGAGATGTGCGGTAGCGATCGCGAGCAGGCGATCGCCTGGCTCGACGCGCTCGAGCGGGCAACCCGGCCCTGAATGCTAGAATGGCGGCTTTTTGAAAGTCTGCTGTGGATTTCCTGCTGCTGCTGAAGGCCCTGATTCTCGGTATCGTCGAAGGGATCACCGAATTCCTGCCGATCTCCTCGACCGGTCACTTGATCCTTGCGGGCGATCTGCTCGGTTTCAACGACGAGCGCGGCAAGCTGTTCGAGATCGTCATCCAGTCGGGGGCGATGCTCGCCGTCTGCTGGGAGTACCGGGCGAAGATCGGCAGCGTCGTCCGCGGACTGCCGAGCGAGCCCGCCGCGCAGCGCTTCGCGCTCAACATCCTGGTCGCCTTCCTGCCGCTGGCGGTCATTGGCCTGCTCTTCGGCAAGGCGATCAAGGCGCACCTGTTCAACGCGCCGGTGGTGGCGGCGGCGTTCATCATCGGCGGCCTGGTCATTCTCTGGGCCGAGCGTCGTGAGCATCGCATCCGCATCGAATCGATCGACGATCTGTCGCTTGCCGATGCCCTCAAGCTTGGCCTGGCGCAGGCGCTGGCGCTGATTCCGGGCACCTCCCGCTCGGGGGCGACGATCATCGGCGGCCTGTTTTTCGGCCTGTCGCGGCGGGCCGCGACCGAGTTTTCCTTCTTCCTGGCGATGCCGACGCTGATCGGCGCCAGCATCTACCAGCTCTACAAGGAACGTGCGCTGCTCTCCTTCGACGACCTGGGGATGTGGGTGGTCGGTTTCGTCGCCTCGTTCATCTCGGCGTTCTGGGCGGTGCGTGGCCTGCTGCGCTACATCAGCACGCACGACTTTTCGATCTTCGCCTGGTACCGCATCGCTTTCGGCATAGTCGTCCTGCTCACCTGGCACTACGATCTGATCGCGTGGACCGCTGGCTGAGATGGCGGCCGGATCGCGCATTCTCTACCTGCACGGCTTCTGTTCGTCGCCGGCATCATGGAAGGCACGGCTGCTCGGCGATTGCATGGTGGCACGCGGCCTCGGCGATCGTTTCAGCTGTCCTGCCCTGCCACCCGCCCCGTTGGCCGCCATCGCCAGCGCCGAGGCGGCGCTGTCTGGCGCCACGGGCGAGACGACGCTGGTCGGCAGTTCGCTCGGTGGTTACTACGCGAGCTGGCTGGCGGAGAAGCACGGTCTGCGGGCGGTCCTGATCAATCCGGCAGTGATGGCAGCGGAACTTCTCTGTGGTCTTGTCGGCAGACACAGCAATTTCCATAGCGGCGAAAGTTTCGACTTCACTGACGAGCATGTTGCCGAGCTGCGTCGGCTGGAGGCACCGCAGGTGAGCGTGCAGCGCTACCTGCTCTTGGTCGAGACCGGCGACGAGGTTCTCGACTACCGCCAGGCGCTGGCACGCTATGCCGGCAGCCGGCAGATCGTCATCGAGGGTGGCGACCACAGCTTCCTCAGCTTTCCCCGTCTGCTGCCGCAAATCATTGAATTCTGCGGGTTATAATGGCCGCGATGTACGTACTGTTCGAAGAGGAGGGCGCCTTTCGCGCGGCCACCATTCTGACCGACAACGACAGCTCGTTGCAGGTCGAGAGCGCATCGGGCAAGCGCAGCAAGATCAAGGCGGCCAGCGTCCTGTTGCGTTACGGCGAGCCGGCGCCTGCCGTCCTGCTTGAGCAGGCCGAATCGCTGTTGCCGGGCATCGAAGCGGACTTTCTCTGGGAGTGTGTCGCTGATGGAGAATTCCATTTCGCCGACATCGCCAACGAATACTTCGGGCACACCGCGACTGCGGCTGAAGCGGCGGCGCTGCTGCTGGCGCTGCACGCAGCGCCGATCTATTTTCACCGCAAGGGTCGCGGCCGCTTCCGCAAGGCGCCGCCGGAAATCCTGCAGGCGGCTCTCGCCGGTCTCGAGAAGAAGCGTCAGCAGGCGCTGACGATCGAGCGCATGGTGGCGCAACTGACGTCGTTCACCCTGCCGCCGGAGTTCCCGCCGCTGCTCGCGCAGCTGCTCTACAAGCCGGATCGCAGTCGCGCCGAGAGCAAGGCTCTCGAAGCTGCGTGCAGTGAGACGGGCCTCACGGCTGTCCACCTGCTGTACCGCTGTGGCGCCATCCGTTCGCCGTACGACTATCATCTGCAGCGTTTTCTGCTGGAGCAGTTCCCGCGCGGGACGGCTTTTCCCGCCGTCGAGCTGCCGTCTCTGCCGGTTGAGCTGCCGCATGCTGCCGTGCAGGCCTTTTCGATCGACGATGCGACGACGACCGAGATCGACGACGCGTTTTCGGTGCAGTCACTGCCCGGTGTCGGCTGGCGGGTCGGCATCCACATTGCGGCTCCGGGGCTCGGCATCGCGCCCGGCTCGGCGCTCGACGGGATTGCGCGTGCCCGTCTGTCCACCGTCTACATGCCCGGAAGCAAGTTCACGATGCTGCCGGAAGCGGTAGTGGATCGCTACACTCTGGCGAGTGGGCGAGCAATTCCGGCCGTTTCGCTCTATCTGACGGTGACACCCGAAATGGAGATCATCGGCGAGGAGTCACGGCTGGAGCTCGTTCCGGTCGCCGCGAACCTGCGCCATCACGACATCGAGCCGTTGTTCAACGAGCGGACTCTGGCTGCCGGGCTGGCGGACTTTCCCTTCCGCGACGAGCTGCTGACGCTCTGGCAACTGGCCAACGCCTGCGAGGGCCGGCGTGGCAAGCCGTCGGCGACGGCGGACAACAAGGACTTCAACTTCCGCATCGAGGGCGATCTCGCCGACGCCGAAGGCTGTCGCGTCGAGATTTCCGCGCGCCGTCGCGGCAGCCCGCTCGACAAGTTGGTGGCCGAACTGATGATCGTTGCCAACAGTACCTGGGGCGCCTTGCTCGCCAGCCGAGGGGTGGCGGCGATCTACCGCGTGCAGGGCGGTGGCAAGGTGCGCATGAGCACGGTGCCGCAGGCTCACGAGGGACTCGGGGTGAAGCAGTATGCCTGGTTGTCGTCACCGCTGCGGCGCTATGTGGACCTGCTCAACCAGTGGCAGCTGCTTGCCTGCCTGCAGTCCACGACGCCGCCTTTTGCCGCCCGCTCGGACGCGCTGTTTGCCGCCCTGCGCGACTTCGAACTGACCTATGCCGCCTACGCCGAATTTCAGCGCGGCATGGAACGTTACTGGTGCCTGCGCTGGTTGCGGCAGCAGGGAATCGAGCGCATTGCGGCGACCATCGGCCGCGAGAACCTGGCGCGGCTCGACGACCTGCCGTTGGTACAGCGTCTGCCCTCGGTGCCGGAGCTCAAGCCGGGGCAACGAGTGCTGCTGCAGGTCGAATCGGTGGACTACCTGACCCTGGGCCTCGGCTGTCGCTATGTCGAGACCCTGTCGTCGTCGACGGAAGAGGACGTGGTGGACACCCTGCCGGAGGCCGTCGATTGAGGTGAGGCAGCGATCGGTGCATCGGTTCGAGCGATGGTCGGCCAACCACCGGTTGGCGCTGGCGGTCGGTTTTTCACTGCTGCTGCATGGCCTGCTGTTGTCGCTGCATTTTCGTTTCCCGGAAGCGTCGCGTGCCGCCCGCGAGCGGGCGCTCGACGTCGTCCTGGTCAATCGTCGTTCTGCGCGCGCACCGGAGGAAGCGACGGTGCAGGCACAGGCCAACCTCGACAATGGCGGCAATACCGAGCACGAGCGCCGGGCGAAGACGCCGATGCCGGCCGCGCCCCGGCAGCAGCAGGGTGACGAGCTCGAGCACTCGCAGAAGCGGGTGCAGGCGCTCGAGGCGCATCAGCAACGGCTGGCGACGCAGGCTCGGAGCCACGATTCGGTGCCGGCGACCGCCGCCCGCGAGGCGCAGCCGGATCCCGTGGCGAACCTCAGTGGCCGTGACCTGGCACAGAGTGCGCTGGCGATGGCGCGTCTCGAAGGCGAGATCGCCAAGGAACTCGATGAATACAGCAAGCGGCCGCGCAAGCAGTTCATCGGCAGCAGTGCGATGGAATACCGCTTTGCACAGTACTTCGAGGAGTGGCGACAGAAGGTCGAGCGCGTCGGCACGCTCAACTACCCGGCCGAGGCGCGTGGCAAGCTCTACGGCAGCCTCGTCCTGACGGTGACGGTGCGCAGTGACGGCAGCGTCGACTCGGTCGAGATCAACCGCTCTTCCGGCCACCGGATCCTCGACGACGCAGCGCGCCGCATCGTCGTCATGGCCTCGCCGTTTGCCGCCTTTCCGCCGGCCATCCGGCACGATACCGATACTCTGGTGATCACCCGGACGTGGAATTTCACCCAGCGCGACAGTCTGGAGACCAAGGCCGCGAAGCGATGAGCGACCGCTACTGCGTCTTCGGAAACCCGGTGGGGCACAGCAGGTCGCCGGCGATCCACGCGGCCTTCGCCGCCGCGTGCCACCAGGATCTGGTCTACGAGGCGATCCTCGCACCCCTGGAAGGCTTTGCCGCTTGCGTGCGCGCCTTTGTCGCGACCGGCGGTCGTGGCGCCAACGTCACCGTACCGTTCAAGCAGGAGGCCTGCCGGCTGGCGACGCGACTGACGCAGCGCGCGCGGCTGGCTGGTGCGGTCAACACCCTGTCCTTCGATGGCGGCGACTGGCTTGGCGACAATACCGACGGCGCCGGGCTGCTGCATGACCTGACGCACAACCTGGGCTGCCCGATCGCCGGCATGCGTGTCCTGCTGCTCGGTGCCGGTGGTGCCGCGCGCGGTGTTCTCGGTCCGCTGCTCGACGCGGCGCCGAGCCGATTGCTGATCGCCAACCGCAGCCCGGCGACGGCGCACGAACTGGCAGGGCGGATGGCGGGTGTTGGCAATCTCGGCGCCTGCACGTACGCACAACTCGCCGGTGAGTGCTTCGATCTGGTGATCAACGCCACTTCGGCCAGCCTTGCCGGCGACGCCTTGCCTCTGCCGGACGGCCTCTTCGCCGCCGGCAGCCTGGCCTACGACATGATGTACGGGCAGGGGCAGACGCCTTTCCTGCGGCTCGCCGGCAGTCGCGGCGCGACGCGGCTGGCGGACGGCCTCGGCATGCTCGTCGAGCAGGCAGCCGAGGCCTTTCATCTCTGGCGTGGCGTCCGGCCGGAGACGGCGTCCGTGCTGACGGTGCTGCGCGACGGCAGATGAAGCCGCTGCTCTGGGCCAAGCGCCTGCTGCTTGCCGGCGTCGCCCTGCTGCTGATCTACCAGTTCTGGTTGTTCGGCTGGGTCCTCTGGTGGAAGTGGAGCAACCCCGATCTCACCCGTTTCATGGAGATCCGCATCGAGGAACTGCGGCGACAGCAGCCCGAGGCGCAACTCAGGAAGCAATGGGTGCCCTACGACCGCATCTCGCTCCATCTCAAGCGGGCGATCGTCGCTGCCGAGGACGCCCGCTTCGTCGATCACGAAGGCTTCGACTGGGAGGGCATCCAGCAGGCGATCGAGAAGAACCAGAAGAAGGGACGGGTCGTTGCCGGCGGCTCGACGATCTCGCAGCAACTCGCCAAGAACCTCTTCCTGACGCCAGCGCGGACGCCGTGGCGCAAGGCCGAGGAAGCCGTCATCACGCTGATGCTCGAAGCGGTGTGGAGCAAGGAGCGGATTTTCGAGGTCTACCTCAACGTCATCGAATGGGGCAACGGGGTCTTCGGCGCCGAAGCGGCAGCCCGGCATTACTACGGCGTCGCTGCCGCCCAGCTTTCGCGCGAGCAGGCGGCGCGTCTCGCCGGAATGGTTCCCAGCCCGCGCTTCTACGACCGCAACCGCAACGCGCCGGGGCTGGCGAGGAAGACCGCGATCATTCTCGCCCGGATGCCGTCTGCCGACCTGCCCTGAACGGCGGAATCCGGTCGTCGGTGGTGCGCGCGCTGGCCGGTGATCGGCAAGCCTGCGATACTATCGGCCTTTCGCGGCGGCCACGGCCGTCGTTTCCGCATTCTTCCGGGAGTCATCGCCTCATGAAGCTTCGTACCGTTTTCCTGCTGCTCGTCTGCAGCCTTGTTGGCATCTTCGCGGTGATCAACTGGCGCGCCTTCACCACCCCGACGACCTTGTCGCTGGCGGTGACCGAGGTGGAAGCGCCACTCGGGGTGGTGATGCTCGGTATCATCGGCGTTCTGACCGCCGTCTTCCTGGTCTTCGTCGTCTATGTGCAGGCTTCGGCCCTTCTCGACTCGCGCCGGCACGCACAGGAACTGCAGCTCAACCGCGAACTGGCGGACAAGGCCGAAGCGTCGCGCTTCACCGAGCTGCGCAGCTTTCTCGAAGCCGAGTTGCAGAAGCTCGGCGGCCGCGGCGCCGGCGCTCCGGCGGCGAGTGACGCGGCGATCCTCGATCGGCTCGATCGGCTGGAAAGGGAGATGCTCAAGGCGCTCGAACAGTCTGCGAACAGCGTCGCCGCCTGTGTGGGCGAACTCGAGGACCGGCTCGAACGGGCCGGCGATGCGCTGCCGGCGCGCCGCCCGGGAAGCTTTTGAGCGAAGCGGCGGCGCATGCGGGCGATTCGCCAAGGCATCGATTCGTCACGCTCGCGCGGTTCGTTGCTGCCACCTCGGCGGCAGCCGATGGCGAATGAGCGCTGCCCCGCGGCAAGCGCGACGAGCCGACACAGGATGACACCGGACCAGGGAGTCTGAACGGATGATCACCGGCGCCATCAAGAGCCAAGTCGACCAGATCTGGAACGCCTTCTGGTCCGACGGCATCTCCAACCCGCTGGAGGTCATCGAGCAGATCACCTACCTGCTCTTCCTGCGCCGGCTGGACGACCTGCACACGCTGGAGGAGAACAAGTCCGCCAAGCTCAAGAGGCCGCTGGAGCGCCGGGTCTTCCCCGCGGGCAATGATCCCAGGGGCCGTCCCTACGACGACCTGCGCTGGTCGCGCTTCAAGCACTTCGCGCCGGGCGATCTGTACACGGTGCTCGGCGAACACGTCTTCCCGTTCCTGCGCAACTGCGGTGGACTCGCTCTTCGCCGCGCTCCTGCACCGCGCCTTTCGCGGCGAGCTACAGCCATGCGTACCCAAAGCGCTTATTGCAGCAACATGGAGACTCACCCAGTATGCTGAAACACCTACATCTCAAGAACGTCGGTTTGGCCCCCGATCTGCGGGTCGAGTGGGCGCCGCGCCTCAACCTGATTACCGGCGACAACGGGCTCGGCAAGAGCTTCCTGCTCGACTTGGCATGGTGGGCTCTGACACGAACCTGGGCGGGTGCGGTTGCGCTGCCACCGCTGTCCGCAAGGAACCCGCAAATCGAGTACGTCATCCAGGGCAAGGCGGGAGATGCCAAGCCTGTCGTTTCGAAGTTCCGCCGCAGCGACGAGACCTGGCCCGTCGATGCCAAGCGCCCGCCGATGCCGGGAATCGTGGTCTACATTCGCATCGACGGCGGCTTTTCGGTTTGGGACCCGGCGCGCAACTACTGGCGCAGCGACCCTGGCCGCCCTGCTGCTTACCATTTCGCAGCCGACGAAGTGTGGGAAGGGCTCGACGTCCGCGGCCAACGCGTATGCGAAGGACTTGAGCGCGACTGGATCAACTGGCAGGAAGGCCGCAAGCCCCAGTTCAAGGCGCTGGCGGAGGTGTTGCGCGTACTGTCGCCGGTCGCCGAGACGTTGCGTGCCGGCCCGCCGCAACGCCTGTTCATCGGAGAGGGGCGCGATCGTCCGACGTTGCTGATCGGCAGCCAAACGGTGCCAGTCGCCCTGGCATCGGCCGGCGTTCGGCGGGTACTCGCGCTGGCTTACTTTCTCGTGTGGGCGTGGAACGAACACCATGTGGCTGCAGGACTTCTGGGCAAGCGACCCGAGACGCGCGTCGTGATCCTGTTCGACGAGCCAGAAACCCACCTGCATCCACGCTGGCAACGCACGATCGTGCCCAGCGTCCTGGCGGCGGTGGACGCGCTCAGGGGCCCGTCCGATGCGCCGCCGCAAGTGCTCTTGGCGTCGCACGCACCGCTGATTGCCGCATCGCTGGAGCCACTGTTCGACAGCGCCCAAGATGACGTGGCGCGGCTCGATGTGCGCGACGGGGTTGTGGCGATCGATCAAGGCGTCTGGGCACCACAAGGTGACGCAGCGAACTGGCTGGTCTCCGAGACCTTCGGACTGGAGCAGGCACGTTCGCTCGAGGCCGAACAGGCCATCGAGGCTGCCGAAGCCTTCATGCGAGGGGACAGGGCCGCGTTACCGAAAGGACTCGATTGCAGGGCGGCAATCCACAAGGCGCTTACGCGCCTGTTGCCTGCACATGACCACTTCTGGCCACGCTGGATCGTTACCACTAGGCAATTGCCTAGCAAGCGGGAGGAGCGTCGATGATTCAGGCACCAATGCTACCGGAGCCCGCGGACTTCGATGCCCAAGTCCGACAGCCGGGCACGCAGTGGCTGGCGGCAAACCCGACTGCCCTGCGACCCCGAGCCCTCTGGACGCGCTACACGCCGGTGCTTGAAGCCGGGTACGAACGCCTTTGCGGATACGCTGCGATGGCCGACTTCACCGGCGGCACGGTCGATCACTACCGCAGCTTTACCAATCATCGAGCGTTGGCCTACGAGTGGCGGAACTATCGCTTCGCCTCGGCTACGATGAACTCGAAGAAGCGCGCGGCGGACGAGCGCGTGCTGGACCCAGAGGAGGTTCGGGCGGGGTGGTTCGAGATCCTGCTGCCGTCACTGCAGATGCGGGCGACCGACAGAGTTCCGGCCCGCCTGCGCTCCAAGGCCGAGCATACCCTGGACCGACTGGGCTTGGCGGACGGGGAGCGCGTCATCCGCTGGCGACGAAGCTGGTTTGAGCTTTACCAGCACGGCGATCTGTCGATCGAGGGGCTTCGGACGGTAGCACCTCTGATTGCCGAGGCTGTCGAGCGCGACGGCAACCCGTCAGGCAAGCAGGGTGCTTTGCAGCCGTGATGCGCGATCCGCCTTGGCGCTCGCCAGAAGTGACCCGTTTTTGTTTGCGGGACCTGACTCACTGCGCGAGTTTGGCGAGTGGACTGAGGAGGGATGTTGGAGTTTGCGCTGCAGGAGGAAGTATCCTGGCTGCCGAGAATGCCGGAGACGTCTCGTCAAGTTGAACGACATCGATTTCGACAGGAGCCTCCGCGCTTGTTTGACGTTGGCGCCACAATCTAAAATAGCGCCGACCCTTGTTTTAGGTTCGCTACCCATGCACCGATCCGCTCCCGGCCGCTACGTCACCGTCACGACCGCGGGCGAGCCGTTCTCGGCCTTCGTGCCCGTGCCGCTGCCGCCCGAGCCGCCGGTCGTCTGGTCGGCCGCACTGCGCTGGCGCTTCGACGCGGCGCTGGTCGCCCTGGGGCGGCTGGACGCGGTCACCGCACTGCTGCCCAACGCGGCGCTGCTGCTCTACAGCTTCGTGCGCAAGGAGGCGGTGCTGTCCTCGCAGATCGAGGGCACGCAGTCGTCACTGGCGGACCTGCTGCTCTACGAGATCGACGAGCAGCCGGGTGTGCCGGTGGACGATGCGCGCGAGGTCAGCCGCTGCGTGGCAGCGCTCGAACGTGGCCTGAAGAAGCTGCGCGGCGGGCTGCCGTTGTGCACCCGTCTGCTGTGCGAGATGCACGAGGTGTTGCTGACCCATCCCGGCGGCCGGGGCAAGACGCCCGGTGAAGTGCGCCGCTCGCAGGTCTGGATCGGCGGCACCCGGCCCGGCAACGCCGTCTTCGTGCCGCCGCCGGCCGATGCGGTGCCGGCGTGCCTGGCGGCGCTCGAGCGCTTCCTCAACGACGAGCCCGAGCCCGTGCCGCCGCTGATCAAGGCGGCGCTGGTGCACGTGCAGTTCGAGACCATCCACCCGTTTCTCGACGGCAACGGGCGCATCGGGCGTCTGCTGATCGTGCTGCAGCTGGTGGCCGACGGCGTACTGCGCGAGCCGATGCTCTACCCGAGCCTTTTCTTCAAGACGCATCGGGCGCTGTACTACGAGTTGCTCAACGAGGTGCGCCTGCGCGGCGACTGGGAGCGCTGGCTCGACTTCTTCGCCGAGGGCATCGAGGCGAGCGCGACGCAGGGCGTGTCGACGGCGAATGCGCTGCTCGCGCTGGTCAACGCGGATCGCGACCGCATCGCCCGCCTGGGCCGCGCGGCGGCGTCGGCGTTGGCGGTACACCAGGCGCTGCAGCGCCAGCCGATCGCCACCTCGGCCGCGCTGGTCAAGGCGACGCGGCTCACGCCGGCGACGGTCAACAAGTCGCTGGCGCATCTGGAGCGCATCGGCATCGTGGGTGAAGTCACGAACCGGCAGCGCGGCCGCGTGTTCAGCTATCGCAGGTACGTCGAGGAACTGGCTGCCGAACTCGATGCGCCGGCGTGAGCCAGTTCGCCTTCCTGCAGGGTGAGTGGGCGGCCGTGTTCGAGTCCGCCGCGCGGGCCGAGACGGCCGTGCACGCCGATCCCCGCACGGCTTGCTTCTATGCACGGCGCGCGCTCGAACTGGCAGTGGGCTGGGCGTACAAGCACGATGCTTCGCTGAAGCTGCCGTACCAGGACAACCTGTCGGCGCTGATCCACGACCCCAGTTTCAGGGAAGCGGCAGGCGAGGCGGTGTTCAGCAAGACGCGGGTCATCAACACGCTCGGCAACCGCGCCGTGCACGGCCATCGAGCGATTCCGCTCGACGACGCGATGGTCGCGCTGCGCGAGCTGTTCCACGTGACGTACTGGCTTGCCCGCACCTACGGCCGCGCGGCGCGGCCGCCGCCGGGCTTGGCCTTCGACGCGAGCGCGCTGCCGAAGGCGGCACCGGTGCGCGGGCAGACCGCCGAGCAGCTGCAACAGCTCGAAGCGGGTCTGCGCGAGCGCGACGACAAGCTCGCCGCCCTGCTGGCCGACAAGAGCACGCTCGACGAGGAGCTGAAGCGCCTGCGCGCCGAGGTGGCGGCGGCCAAGCAGGCCGCGGCCGCGCAGCCCGACACGCACGACTACTCGGAGGCCGAAACCTGCGACTACTTCATCGACCTGCTTCTGAAGGAGTCTGGCTGGCCGCTCGACCAGCCGCGTGACCGGGAATTCGAGGTCAGCGGGATGCCCAACAACCAAGGCAAGGGCTTCGTCGACTACGTGCTCTGGGGCGACGACGGCAAGCCATTGGCCCTGGTCGAGGCCAAGCGCACCCGGCGCGACGCGCGCGTCGGCCAGCAGCAGGCCAAGCTCTACGCCGACTGCCTGGAGCGCCAGTTCGGCCAGCGCCCGCTGATCTTCTACTCCAACGGCTACGAGCACTGGCTCTGGGACGACAGGCGCTACCCGCCGCGCGCCGTGCAGGGTTTCTACAAGAAGGCGGAGCTGGAGCTCGCGATCCGGCGGCGCAGTACGCGCAAGCCACTGGCGGCGGGGGCGATCAGCCCTGCCATCGTCGAGCGCTACTACCAGACGCGCGGCATCCGACGCATCGCCGAGGCCTTCGAGCGCGACCACGACCGCAAGGCGCTGGTGGTGATGGCCACCGGCGCCGGCAAGACGCGCACGGTCATCGCGTTGTGTGATCTGCTGATGCGCTGCAATTGGGTCAAGCGCGTGCTGTTCCTCGCCGACCGCGTGGCGCTGGTCCAAGGAGAAGCCGCCGCACATCGCCATCTCGGTGGACATGCTCGACACTGGAATCGACATTCCCGAGGTCGTGAACCTGGTCTTCTTCAAGCTGGTGCGCTCGAAGACCAAGTTCTGGCAGATGCTCGGCCGTGGCACGCGGCTGTGTTCGGACCTGTTCGGGCCGGGCAAGGACAAGGAGTTCTTCGGCGCCTTCGACTACTGCCAGAACTTGGAGTACTTCAGCCAGAACATCCCCGCCACCGACGGTGCGCTGGGTGAATCGCTCGGCAAGCGGCTGTTCGATGCCCGGCTCGCCCTGATCGGCGAGCTGGACGGGAAGTTGGCCGAAGCAGACCGCCAGTCGGTGCGCGAGACACGGGCGCCGCCGCATGGACATCCGGAATCCGAGGACGAGGTGCGGGCGCAAGTCGCAGCGTTGCTGCACAGGGAAGTGGCCAGCATGAACCTCGACAACTTCATCGTGCGGCCGCGGCGGCGCATCGTTGAGCAGTACGCCATGCCCGAGGCCTGGACTGTGCTGTCGCCGGAAGCGCTCTCGAACCTGTCGCAGCAGGTCGCGGGTCTGCCGTCGGAACTCGACCCGGAGAACGAGG
>ERZ761592.169-NODE-169-length-35460-cov-8.635955_pt1 | contig 35460 bp, 52 predicted proteins | sample MGYA00433095_ERZ761592 | MGnify/ENA primary metagenome ERZ761592 (study PRJEB28899, sample SAMN03785554) | bioreactor sludge metagenome | biome: EBPR Sludge; feature: EBPR Bioreactor; material: 0.22µm filtered reactor supernatant | place: Saint Lucia: Queensland... | reverse complement strand
CGCCCAGAGATCCGACGCCCCCCTACTCATCAGCCGCCCGCACCGGTCACGCGGCTGTGACACGAGTGGCACAGCGCCAGCAGGTTGTCGTCAGCATCGCTGCCGCCGTTGCGCCGCGGTACGATGTGATGCACGTCGACGGCTGGCTCGGTGCGACCGGCCTGCAGGCAGTGCACGCACAGCGGATGCCGCCGCAGGTAGGCGCTGCGGAGCCGCTGCCAGCGGCCGCCATAGCCGCGCTGGGCAGCCGTGCCGCGCTGTTCGTCATGCGCTGCCTGCACCTGGCGCCGCAGCGGACCGCACCGGCTGCACACACCGTTGCGTACCAGGCCGGCGCAGCCTGGTGTCCTGCACGCAGTGGGCGCACGTTGCGGCATGGGACTTACCGCCGGTTGAGCCAGCCAAGCAGCACAGCGCGCACCGTGTCACTCAGCGCCGCCAGCAGCAGCACCAGCACGCCGGCGCTGGCCACCACGCCTACCGCACAGCCCAGGCCGAACAGCACGGGACTATCCACCGGCCAGCCCCGGCAGCCACGACAGATCGTACCGGAGCCACATGGCCAGCGCCAACAGGCCAGCGCCGGCCAGCAACAGCACGACCAACACCACTGCGCGTCCGGTCATGCTCAACCCGGCCCACGCCTCACGCAGGATCTGCAGCATAGTATGTCCTTTCGACGGACGCGCCGTCGCGCTCTGCGATGTACTCGATTAGGAAATCTATCGTTTTGCGCAGACCAGCGATCTCTGTGCACAGTTGCTCCAGCCGCAGCCATGCGTGCTGAGCCTCAATTGCTGCTATCCGCGCCTCGACACTGCCGAGCCTATCAATTGTTTCTGGGATTCCCGCGCCGTCGGTTACAGCGCCATTGTCTGCCTGCACGCCACGCTCCTCACAGCACATGCGTTCGCTACAGGCAGTATAGCGCAGATGATAACGAATCTCAAGAGGAAGAGCACACACGCTGACAGGGGTCATGGACTCGACAAAATATACAGCGCCGGATCGTGGGGTGCGATCCGGCGCGGGGTGGTGCTGCAGGTGGTGCTATTCGTCGTCTGCCGCCGGCCTGCACTCAATGCCGCTGGCGATGCGCTGGACGGTGTACTCGCCGACCATCTGCGGCCACTTGCCGGCCACGGCCTTCAGGCCAAGCCGGTGCTGCGCATTGCCGCCGCCGGCCAGAGCAAAGGCACCATTGTCAGTCGGCGTGGCCGGCGCCAGGCGAATGCGCAGCGTGTCCGGGTCGATCTGGACGCTCACCCGCGGCGGGTCGCCGAGCATGGCGACGGCGGCATGGTTGAGCACAAACTGACCGCTTTCGTAGAGCTTGGCGGACGGCTTTTTCTGCTGCCGCCCGCCGCCAAGATTCTCCGGCTTGATGTTAATCCACGGCATCGCTGTTTTCCTCGATTCCGGCGCTGTACTCGCGCCACGCTGCATTGATTAGGTCGGTCGCTATGTCTACCGGCTGTAATGCCTGGTTGCCGGTGATGCCGCGCCGCACGAGCGTGAGCACGCGCAGCGCGTGAGCGGTGTGTTCGTCCAGTTGTAGGCGCCGCACCGCTGGGCCGGTGCCTGCACGCGCTCCGCCGCGACGATCATCGCGGCGGAGCTTTGGACGTGGGCCGCCGCTAGGCATTCCTAACGATCCATGCGGCACGCGGTTCGTTGGTTGCGGTCGTGTAAATCGCCTTGCCGCCGGTGCGCTTCGCTTCGGCTTTGGCGATGATTTCCGCCTTCAGCCAAGCTGCGTCGGCGTTAGAGTGTGGCCCCGATGCCGTGCGGCTGCCGTCCATCACGAAAAACACTACATTGCCCTGCTCGTTGGTTTTATCAATTGTGAGTTCCATCGTAGTCTCCTGTTTGGTTTGTGTGCCTTACTCGTGTGTTCTCTCTTGATTGAATTATAGCATAATTCAATCAAAACCGTATCCCCCCAATATGCTCGTCAAACCTTAAATTATTTTGCCCGCTGCGTCGGGGTGCGCAGTCGGGAGCGCTGCGCAGGGGTGGACCGTAGGATCACCAGCCGTGCGTGGCAGGTGCAAAGACGGCGACCCACCCCGGATCGCCGTCGCACAACAATGAATTGTCAGAGGTAACACAACGCCCGTAGGAGGCTCCCACGGGCGTTGTTCTTCATCGGGCATCGCCCAATCTCAAATCACTCACTGTTCCGGGAGATAATCGTTTATCTCCCAGTACATCTCCCAAAACTCGCGCAGGCTGGCCTTGTCCACCAGCGTACTACCGTCTGTGCCATCCCATGCATCGACCGCCGCCGTGTTGACCCACTCTTCGATCTGGGCGACTGGGCGGCCAACCAGAAACGCCGCCTGGCTCATGCTCAGGCGATCTGGATAGCTCAACCAATCCACCAACGTGGCGGGTCGCGCCACGGCTCCTAAATCCTGCATAGTACTGCCATTGCGTGCTAGTTGTAGTGTCTTCATGTTGTGTGACTCACCCGGGACTCGAACCTGGAACCCGCTGATTAAGAGTCGGTCTCCCCCGCCAATGTGCCCCATGTTGGCAGTATACAATAGAACCCACTGATATAAAATCAGTTCGTTCTGCCGTGATTTCCCCGCTTTTGCAGCCCAGCCACCGGGCTGAATTTGGCGTGAAAATCTTGCAGCTCCGACGGCGTGAAAACCGCATAATAGCGCGCCGTCACCTCCACGCTGCTGTGGCCGAGGAGCCGGCTCAGCGTCGCCAGGTCGCCCCCGTTGCGCAGATACTCGCGGGCGAACGCATGGCGGAAGCGGTGCGGCGTCACCGGCTCAACCACACCCGCCACCTTCCGCAGCCGGCGCAGCACCTCGCCCACCGCCTCCTCCGTCAACTGCGGATACGTCCGCACCGGCCCCAAGTTGGGGAAAAGCCAGTCCACATCCACCGGTGGGCGCACCTCCAGCCAGCGGCGCAGCGCCTCCACCGTGAGCGGCATGAAGTAGACCGGGCGGATCTTCTCACCCTTCTCCGTCACCAGCGCCGTCTGCGCGTCCAGGTCCACATCCTGCACGCGCAGATGCGCCAGGCCGCCCACCCGACACCCCGTGTCCGCCAGCACCAGCAGCAGCGCCCGATCCCGCCGCTGGATCACACTGTCGCCGGCGGTGGCGGCCAGCAACTGCGCAAACGCCGCGGACGAAAGCGCCTTCGGCTCCTTCTGTGGCAGCTTGGGCAGCTTCAGCCGCTTCGCCGGGTTCTCCGCCAGAATCTCCTCCTGCGTCAGCCAGTTGAACAGCCGCTTCACGCTGCGCAGCCGGCTGGCGATGCTGAACACGCTCAGCCCGCCGGCCAGCGGTTTGCGCGCCGGATGATCGGCGAACCGTTCCGTGCGATCCAGCAGCGCCGCGGCATAGGCGCGCAGATCCGCCAGGGCGATCGACTCCACCGGCCGGTCGCCGAGGAACGCCACCAGGTGGCCCAACGATTCCCGATACCCGGCAATCGTCGCCTTGCTGCGCCCGTCCGCCCGCGTCGCCGTGATCAATGCCTCTACCGCGTCCGTCAATGTCATATCCCCGTCCCCGTCCCTCTCAGATGATGGCGACGGTTTGGGCGCTCCTGTCGCCCGCCCCGTCGCCCGTTGCGTCGCCTAATCCGCCGCCTGTGTCGCCCTGGTCGGCGCTGCGAACGTCGCCCGGTTCGGCGCCGCAAACGTCGCCCGCACCGGCTCCCGCTTGCGCCGCCGGATCACCAACGCGCCGATGTCGTTCTGCGCGTTGATGCGATCATGTGCGGCCGCCAGCCGCCGCAGCGCCACGTCAAACTCTGGCTCCGTCACGTCGGCGCCGTCGTGGATGCGCGCCGCCATCAGCAGCGCCCGCGCCCACTCCCAGCGCCGCTCCGAGATGCCCAGCCGGCGGCACGAATCCCGGCTGATGGCGTAGCCGGCGAAGCGCCAGGCCAGCATCGCCGTGGCGTCGTCGAGCGCACGCTGCAGGATGCGCCCGCGCCCGGCGTTGACCGTCAATTTGCGCAGCCGGCGATTCTCAGCGCGCAGGTGGCTGTTCTCCGTGGCCAGCCTTGCCACCAACTGCTCGACCCTGGCCAGGGTCTCAGCGTTTTCAGCCATTGTTGTCTGCATCCCTTCCCATGATGTTGATATATGCCTCCAGCGCCATGCGCCGCAGCTCGATCTCCCCGTCGATGCGCGCCATTTCCAGGTTGGCCGACTCCACGATGCGCAGCCGCTCGATCCCGCCGCGGCTGTGCTGGTATTCCGTCCGGCTCTCCCACAGGTACAGACCGCCGCCGACGGTGGCCATGACCACCAGGAATGTCAGCGTAGCCGGGACCGGGCCGGCCATGCCCCAGGCCACCAGCGCGCCGGCCAGCGCCAGCAGCGCCACCAGGCCGAGCATGGGCATACTGCGCCGGACGACCCCCTTCGCCCGGTCGTTGGCGCTGGTATGCTCGATCATCGCCTCCACGGGCTGCTGCCAGGCGTGGAGCAGGCTGGCCGGTTCCGCCGGCGCTGCGGGCAGCACTTCGCCAAGCATGGGCATCTGCCGGCGCTGGGGCTGCACCGCGGGCAGATACTGCGCGCGCCCGGCGTCGTCCGTGATGCGCTCCCAGCCAGGTGCGACGCCGGTGCGGTGTTTGGTCTGTTGGTTCATCGGCTCACCTGTTCATCTTCCAGATAGGCCAGGTGGCTGCGCAGTTCGTCAATCGTCGCCTGCCGGTCATGGAGTGCAGGCATTCCAGCCGCACGGCGGAATAGGTGCGTGTAGGGCGTCACCTCGTCTGCATATGTTGGCTGATAGGTCGGCTGTACGTCGATGTAGCCATCATCTGACGGTGGCGGTGGCGTGCGGCGCGATACCACAATCACCAGCGCCGCGGCGGGCAGCCCGGCCAGCACGCCAAACAACATGCCCAGCGCCATGCCGATTGCATCAGGTGACAGTAGTTCGCTTATGCGCCATGCAAACAGGGTGAAGATCACGCCAAGGGGAACAGCGATAACGAGTGCGGTTCTCACAGTGCACCTCCCAGCACGCCCAAAACCAACAGGGCTGCGCCGGCCAGCAGCCCGGCCAGCACAAGCAGCATGAATAGCGCCTTCCCGCGCCCGCCGGTGCTGCGATAGCCGGACAGGTCGCGCACGAGCGCAGCGTTCTCGCTCTGCACCGAAAACGTTGCCCAATACTCACCGTCAATCCAATGGATGGCTTCACCCCAGAACGGGATGCGCCGGCGCTGCAACTCCCATTTCAGGTCGTACCAGTCCGTCGACAGTACGGTGAAGCACGCGCCATCTGTCACCACGTTGCGCAGCGCTTCCGCTGTCGGCGTAATCCAGTCGGCGGTCGCGCCGGCGTCGACGAACTTGTCAACCAATCCACGATCATCGCTCACAACACACCTCCCACGGCGGCCACCAAATACACGGTGGCGCCGGCCAGTACGACGATCAGGCTCAAGGTGAGCCATTGCCAAATTCGGGTATTGTCTTGCGTATCCATTCTGCTATACTCCTCTGTGTCGATGCGACTCATCATTGACGACTCCGGGACCGGCGTGCACTGCGCCGGTCTCACTCTTTCTGCTCACCGTCGGTGCGCCTCCGTTTCCACTCCAGGTTGCGATAGATCACCACATAATTCACCGCCAACAGCCGGCGCACCGCCTCCCCGTACAACTCCGTGAGCGTCACATACCGCTCGCGCAGACCGTCCAGTTCGCCGGCCAGCACCTTCGCCGTGCGCTCGTGTTCCTCCGCCCAGGACTCGCTCTCTTCCGCCCGGACCTGCTGCCGCACTCGCCGGCTGCGCTCATCCTCCACCACCGCGTAGAGCCAGGCCGCCACGATGGCCAGCACGCCGGCAGCGATCCAGCCGCCATTGGTCAGCCACCAGGTCACGGCTGCACCTCCAGCCATGTGGCCATTGCAGCGGTGATCTCGTCAATTGTGAAATTGCCGTAGCCGTAATCGGCCAGCGTTTGGGCGACACTTGATGGTTTCGCCAACTGCAACGAATCACGCTGTTCGCTGAAACTACTTTGGCCGCACCGCCGCATATACGAGCGGATCGCCGCTGCCGCTGCCGTTTGTGGCGGTTTTGCGGCTGGCCGCTTGACCTCCTCCAGCCGTGCGATCCGCTGACGCAGCGCTGCGTTGTCAGCCTCCAGCGCCTCGATCCGCTGTTCCAGCACAGCGCACCACGCACTGAGACGATCCGGCGCCGTGCGCACGTCGAACTGGCGCAGCCTTTCCCCCGGCGCCGTGTACTCCATGTCATCGAAGTTGATTTTGTCCATCGTCTCACAACCCTTTCTTGTCAGTCGTTCTTCGCCTCGACCCGAATCGGCCGGCCGCACTGCCAGCAGGTCGTCGCGTCATTGCCGTTCGCAGCCTCCTCGTCGATGACGCGCCCGCAGCTCGATTCCCACGCCGGCCCGATGCCCGTCTGTGGGTTGAAGCGCCACAGACACACATCGCTATCCTGCGCAGGCGCCGGCAGTGGCTCATTGGCTCCTGCCCGCTGGCGCTTCCGGCCTGCGCCGCTGAATGCGATCAACTGTTTCACCACGCCGCGCAGCTTGTCTAGGTCATAAACGGTGGCGCCGGCGTCATCCTGATAGACGCGGGTCTCTTCCTTGAGCCGCTCCAGGATGGCAGCGCAAAGCGCGCCAGTGTCCGCAGCGCCCTTGACTGTGTTCTCAATCCACCAGCCATTGACACGCTTGAACGCATAGCGCAGGAAGTCGATGCTACCCCACAGGCGGCTGCGGTCGAACTGGGGCAGCGCCTCCTGCCAGATGGCGTCAGCCTCGGCGATGATGGCGGCGCGCCGGGCCTCCTTTGCGGCCACCGCTGCGTCGGCCGCCCGCCGTGCCTCACGCTGTGCGGCGGCCTGCGCTTCGGCCTGGGTGACGGCGGTGGCGTCGCCGGCCTGGACCGCTTTGGCATTGGCTTCCTCCAGTGCCGCGCGCCGTGCCCGGTCACTGCACGCCAGAATGACATTCGGGGTGTCCGGGTCCATGCGCACATAGTGCTCGTAGGGGAAGCGTGCGTAGATGGCCACCATGCACGGGCACGCGCCAGAGCACGGGTGCAGATCTTTGGGGTGCAGCGTATTCACCTGGTATGTATCCAGATCCGCCCGCAGCCGGTCAGCGGGCAGCGGCTCGCTGCTGCCGGGCGGGTTGTAGCCGGCCGCCAGCAGCGCCGCGGCCTTCGCCAACTGGCGCGCCTTCTCCTGCTCCTGTTGCTCCCGCTCCAGTTCCCACTTCACGTTTTCGGACAACTGCGCGACCGTCAGCGTCTTCTTGACCGCCAGCTCCGCCAGCTTTTCAATGCGTGCCGGCGCGTCGGCCAGGCGCACCAACTCCCGCCCATGCCGCTCCGTCAGTTCACCGGAGCGCACCAGGTCGGCGACGGCGGCCGGCAAGCGCAGCAGCGCGAGCTTGTTGCTGATGGTGCTCTTGGCGTACCCAAACGGCTGCCCCGCCTGCTCAAGCGTCAGGTGGAAGCGGTCCACCGCCACGCGCAGCGTCTCGGCCTCTTCGATGGCGTTGATGTCCTTACGCTGCGCATTCTCGCTGACCACGTGCTTCCACATGCCCAGGTCGTCGGCGAACGCCAGCAGCACGGGGAACTCCGCATAGCCCGGGTCACGATCCCGCAGCAGCTTCCAGGCCCGCAGGCGCCGGTGGCCAAAGTGGAGTTGCACCGCGTGCTTGTCCGAGAGCGCCAGCCGGCGCAGGGCAGCCGGGTCGTTGTAGCGGCTGCGCTCGATGGCGGTTTCGTCGCCGTCGTTGCCGAAGACGATCACCCGCGCCACCGGTGGCTGTTGCAGGCCCAGGGTGGCCGGCAGTTCGTTCTTCAGCGCCCAGATCGACTCCGCCAGGCTGTCGACGTCGTCATAGTTGGTGCGCGGCTGGAACGGATTGTCGTAGATGCGCCCGACGGGCAGCCAGACCAGCGCACCCCGGTCGTTTTCCTGGGAAAACGCCGCGCTCGACGTATGCGCCATGATGTTGCCCAGAATGTCGGGCGTTTCCGTTCGTGTGTTCATCTTCCCTCCGGTTGACTACCAAAACAGCGTGTTATGTTGCCAACCTTTGGCGCGACCTTCTGCCAACCATTGGCCAATGGTTGGCAGAAGGTTGGCACCAAAGGTTGGCGCGATTCATTTTTTTTCGACAGACTTCTAAGGTTTAGGCCAAACATGCTTCGATCCTTCGCGCTTTATGGTCAACTCCGGCCAATTTCCGTCAATTATGTCGATTCGCCGCGAACCTTTGCCCCGTTTTTCGGCTGATCTGACGCCAGATCGAAAAAAAATGTGATCTGGCGCGCATCCCCGGATTTTGGGCCAATGGTTCGCGACATAACGATCTACTCAGCGCCTTCCCGTGGGTCGCTGATGCCGTAGCGAGCCATCAGCGCCACCAATTCGGCGTCATCACAGACCAATATGCTGCGGTTGGTGCGGCTATGCTTGCGACGGCGCACCAGCCCCAAATCTTCGTTCAGCACTTGCCCCACTCGCTTCGGGGTCAACTTAGTCTCGCTGTCAATATCCATCAGGAGTTCGCCGGCAACAGCCGCAATCCCCTTCATCGTCAGGTCACGCGTGTCCTCACCCAGTAGGTTGCTCTTGTCCGACCAAAAGATGCTGCACACCGCTTGCAGCACCACCGCCGGCAGCGTCAACTGCCGCTCGCCGATCAACTGGTCGTTATACGCGCGGATGAAGACATCGATCTCCGTGCGCATCGCCGGATCGTCGATCAGGCTCTTGAGCGCCATCGTGATCTGATTCAGCCGCGGCTCCACGCTCTCGTCCGCCAGCGTCTGGGCCACGTCGATGGGCCGCCAGTTGCGCAGCCGATAAGTGAGCAGCTTGTTACGCAGCGCGGCGGCCTCCGCCCAGAACGGCCCCGCCAGTGTGTACGGGATGCCCGGACGGGGCCGCCGCGTCGTCATGCGCTTGGTCAGGCAGCGGCTCTCCGTGGCGCGGTCGGTGAAGAGCTTGCGGGTGGCCAGAATCTTCGGCCCGAAGACCTGGCTGACCGAGGGGAAGTAATCGTCCGAGTTCGGGTCCTTCTCCGAGCGCAGCACCACGCCCCCGCGGTAGTAGCCGACATTCAGGATCTTCACGATCTCCGCCTCGGCGTCCGAGTTCGAGAAATCTGCCTCGTCTATCACCAAAGTTCCTCGGAACATATGCAGCAGCCGGAAGATCGGCGAAACCGTCGTGGCGCCGCTCACCATCACCGGGCGATAGCAAATCGCCCCTATAACCTGCAAGAACCTCGTCTTGCCCGTGCCATAGTCCCCCAGAGCGCGCAGATAAGGCACGTTCTCGAAGAGGTCATAGAGCCAGGTGAACGCCACATAGTAGGCCGCCAGCCGCTCATAGAATTGATCGATGTCCAGGTAGGTGTGAATGAACTGGCGGATCTCCTCGATCAGCGCCGCCGGCGTCGCGTAGTCCGCCGGCCGTTCCGGGAAGAGCACGACCGCCTGATCGATCACGCCAGTGGTGGCGCGGTAGGGCAGATAGCACGTGTCGCCGATGGTGACCCGCGCCCGCAGTTCGATCTGGCCGTCGGCGTCGCGCACCGCATAGTTCGTGCTGGGCACGCCGTTGGTCCACCAGACGCACTGCTCGAAGACGATGCCGCCCTTCGCCAGGCCCGCGCTGTATTCGTAGCGCTCGCTGGATTCCTTTTCGTCGCCGGCGTCCGTCGCCTCTTTGCGCCGCGCTGCCAGCAGCCGGTTGAACTGGCCGATGCCGATGCCGCACGCCCGCGCCAGTTCCGGCTTCAGGTCGGTGGCGCTGATGTCGTCGAGCGTCGCATAGGCGTCGAGGATGCGGCGCAGCGCAGCTTTCCGCTCATCGCCTTTCGCTGCCCGCACGGCAGCCGCAGCATAGAATAGGATCGGCTGGCCGCGTTCCAACGCATCGAGCAGCCCAACCAGATCGCCGCCTTTGGCGACGAACTCGGCGCCGTCTTTGGCTTGCTTCGGCCACTCCACCAGCGGCAGCAGACAGTCCCGCTCCAGGCCGATGGCGACCGCCCGCGCCCGGCCCGCGGCGTCGCTGTCCAGGGCGATGTGGCTGACCGGACCCACGCCGGCCAGCCCGTTGACGCCGCAGATCGCCGTCGCCGCAATCCCCAACTGCCCCAACGCTACGGCGTCGGCCTGCCCTTCCACCAGCAGATGGCAGACCGGCGCGCTCACGCCCGTGCGCCGGGTGTTGTGATAGGGCTGCTTCTCCCCGGCCAGGTCGCTGGGCAGGTTCCAATGGCGCTTGCCTTCGATGCTGCGCGCCGACAGATAGACCACCGCCCCATGCTCCCGGTGCACGTAGACCAGCATCCCCCCCGGCATGGAGAGCACCGCTTCGGCCGCCGGCGTCTCCAGCAGCCGGGCCGCCGCCAACGCATTGATCAGCCCGCCCGGCTGATACGACGGATTGAAGCCGATCCCCTCGCGCGTCAGCGTCTCCGGCGTCCAGCCCCGCCCCGCACAGTAGGCCCGGGCCTGGCTGCCCTCCGGCGCCGCCAACTGGCGCGCAAACCAGTCAGCCGCAATCCCGAAGACCGTGCGCTGCGTGCGCACCACCTCGCGCCGCGTCACCTCCTCAGCCGTCGGCGGTCGCCGCTCGATGCCCGCCAGTTCGGCCAGGGCGTCGATAGCCGTAGGCAGGTCGCAGCGCTGCACGTGGCGATACCAGTCCAGCACATCCCCGCCTTCGTTGCGGCTGAACCACCACCAGCGCCCCTGTTCCGGCCACAGCTTCAGGCTGTCGTGCTCCTTCGTGGTGAGCACCCGCCCGCGCCCGGTGACGGTGAACGACTGGCCCACCAGGTCGACTATCGGTATTCGTGCCTTGATCTCTTCGATGATACTGTCCATCCATCCCCGCTTCCTGGCTAGAACACCACGTCCTGATTGATTGCGTCGAAGAGGCTGAAGGTCAACTTGCGCGCCCGCCAATCCTGGATCGGCCCCGGATGGCGCACCGCCGTGCGCAGCGGGCTGCGCTCCCGGTAGCTGCCCGCTGCGGCCTCATAGGCATAGCGCCCCAGTTCGGCGAAATACTGGCGCTGCTGCCGGTCGTCGCCGCCGAAGTGCCGTTCCACCATGCGCCGGCGGGCGAGCCGTGCAATCGCCTTGCGCCGCCGTGGCGACAGCTTCGCCGCCCGCGCCTGGCCACCAACGCTGGCAATCGTGTTGCCCTTGACGAAGCGGCCCCGTTTGTCGCGTTCGGTGGTCACGGCTGCACCTCCGTCGGCTCCGGTTCATCCGGCAGAATTTGCTCGATGTCGTTGGGATGGAACAGAAACGTTCGGTCAGCCAGCGGGTGCAACCGCACGCGCAAGTAAGCACCATCTGATCCAACGACTGTTGCCTCATACAGCTTGCCGTGCCGGCGCACAAGCACCCTGACGCCACGTTTTAGGCGCTGGTCGTAGTGCTCCCGAATGTACTGCATCGTCACAGCTGCACCTCGATTCGATGACCGCAGTACGGGCAAAACTGATAGCTATTCTCATCGGGGCCACCACACTCGAAATACTCTGCCTGGCCACAAGCCGAATTCCAGACGATCACCTCGTCGCTACCTTCGCTCCAATAGCACGGGCGATCCCGATCCGCTAGTGCAGCTTCGGTGGCTTTGCCCCAGGCGATTAGTTCGTCTATCACCTCTAGCACGTCGCCCGGATATATCGAACTGAGCGCATTCGGCCTGACGGCAGCCTCATACCGTAACCTCTCGATGATTCCTTCGCTCACGGCTGCACCTCCATCGCCACGCAGCGCGGCGGCTGGCCGAAGCGAGGCTGATAGCCCCAATCACAGACAATCCTGGTGATCTTCGCTGCCCGGGCAATACACACATGCCCGTGTGGAATCCGCCAGCAGCGATCCCAGGTCTGTGCGCTGGCCACGCCCGGCCCGGCGAGCAGCGCCAGCACCAACACCACCGCCAGCAGATAGTTGATGCGCCAGCACCAGTGGCGCAGTCTGGAGCGCCATTGTCGGCGCTGTGTGCGGCTAGTCATGACCTTGCTCCTTCTCTGGAAATAGAAAAACGTCGCTCATCCGAACTGCCCTCTGCCGTTGCGGCCGCCCAGCACCCGCTGCAAATCAGCAACATGAATCGTCGCCGCCGGGTTGAACCACAACTGCCCGCTGAACGGGTCCGCCATCACGCCGATCTCTTCCAGCGCGATGACCGTCTCCGGGCGCAGCGCCAGGGGCAGCGCCTCGGCCGCCGCCAGTTCCAAAATCTCGGTAATGCGTGGGTCGTTTGTTTGTGGCATTGTCTGTGTCTCCTTCAGACCTGAACTCTGTTACAATAGGGTCAATCGGCGCCTGTCTCCGGTGCGTGCATGTCGGTGTACGCACCAGGCGCCGGGTCTACGGCTCGGCAACCTCGCGCAGGTCCAACAGTTCATTCCACCCACAGCCAAACGTCTTCGTCAGGCTGCTGCCCGTCGGCATCCACTGCGGGCGGTGATCCTCATAGTCGGCCATCGACGGCGCGCCCTGTGCGGTCGCCAGGCTGCGCAAGAACGCCTGCACGAGCACCAACCGGGCCGCCTTGGGCACCTCACGGAACTTCCGGCGTCCGGCGTCCAGGCTGATGCGCCAATCATTGCTCTCCGCGTCCAGGTTCATCCACCAGGACGCCAGCCACGGCGGCGCCCCGCCCGATCCGTTCACGGAAACACTCGATGCACTGCTCATGTCGCCCGCGCCATGTGTGGACCGCGCTGGCAGCGCTGCGATCAGGGGCAAAGGCGCCACGGCGGGCAACGTGGCGGCGACACCTGGTGCGCCAGAGTCCGTCGACGCAGGGGTAGGTGAAGAGGTCGATTGTCCGTTGCCCTCCCAATGGCGTGTCTTCCATGCTTCCAATTCCCTCACCTGGCGCAGCAGCTCCGCTGCGTCTGCATCCATCTTCATCACCTGCTCGCGCAGCCCATCCACCTCAGCGCCCGCCCGGTCCAACGCCGCTTGCAGGTCGAGCAGCATCTCATCTTTCCGTTCCAGCTTCTGCCGCAGCGTCACGGCTTCGAGGCCGGCAATGCTGCGGCCCACGGTCACACCGTCGCCGATGGCCAGCCGCAGCGTCAGCGCCACGGCGTCGGCGCTAACCTGATTCACGTCGTCGGCGACCGTCGTCAGCGCCTCCCAATACTTCTTGAAAATCTCATCACCGGTCATCGTCACTGTCTCCCCGCGCGATGTCGCGCATCTGATAAAGCAGGGTCTGTAGTTCCAACAGTCGCATCTGCACTCTCTGAATATGGCTCTTCGTGGCATCGTTGCGGGCGGCCTGGTGCAGCGGGCGCAGTTCCTCGCCCGCCAGTTCGGCCAGGGCGAGCGCATCGGCGATCAACCGGCGATGCTTGCGCTCGTTCACACGCGGCTTGTAGCCCATTACAGATCCAACCTCCTTTCCTGCTCTGCGCCCGCCGGCGCCAGCCCCGCCAGGTGATCGTCGATGTACTCGACCACCATCGGCGCGCCCGCGGCGGCCATGCACAGCAGCAGCAGCACCGCCGCTTCGAGGCCGGCCAGCACCGCATAGCCCACCGCCACCAGCAGATTGCCCACCACCACCAGAAAGGCGGTGTAGCCGTGATTGCGCGCCCGCCGCCGCAGCCGCCGCACCAGCCAGGCATAGCCGATGCCCACCAACAGCAGCGCCAGCAGCACAAGTGCTACGCCGGTGTAGGCAGACGGGCTATGGACGGTTGATAGCGAGTCCATCACTTGCTCCTGTCGTTGGTGCTGGGTATCCTCGCCAACCGGGCGGTTGGCGCCGGGTGGGTGGGATGGCTCTATCAGGCTGGCTTGCGTGCGGGTGCGAAAAACTTGCCGCAGGCGGGCCAGCCGGCGCGCCAGTCGGCGGCGGCGCCGGCGCTCTGCCGGTTCAGGGTGCACTTGAGATAGGTGCGCGCCCCGCTCTTGCGCCGCAGCAGGAGCGCACATTGGCCGCAGGTCTGGTCGTCGCGACGCCCGAACAGGGTATGCATATCTCGAATCCGCTTCGGCAGGGTCATCTCACACCAACCAATCAACGTGTTGTGGGTGGGCGCTGCGCAGGCGTCCGGTGGTTGTCGTCACGAAATGGCTTCAACCTGCGCAGCCCCGGTGAAGGCGGGAACGGCCCCCCAGACAACTCAACCCCACAAAAGATTGTTTGTCACCGCTCCCGCCCTCACCGGGCCAGGCCCGTCCCGGCTATCCTGCAGCTTCCAATGCGACCGGCGCCGGCGTCTGCGCCGCTTCTTCCTCGGCGACCACATACCGTTCCAACGCCACCCGGATGTGGTCGCTCAGATCTCGCGCCACTGACCGCTGTGCAATGCGCTCCAGCCGCAGCCGCAGCGCCGCCGGCACACGTGCCCGGATTATGGTGTCCTTTGGTTCGTTGAACATCAGTATTCCTTACGCTATAGGTCAAAAATTACGGTACAACGTAATTGTAGCACGTTGTAGCACAATTGCAATAGGCAATTACGCCAGAAACCTAAATTCGTGCCATCCACAGAACGTCATCCGGTAAAGGCATAAATTATGAGTATGTTCGACACAAAGCTGCTGGGCGAGCGCCTGTTGCTGAACAGACGTGATCTGAAGATGGATCAGATGGAGTTGTCATCGAGATCAGGTGTGAGTAACACCTACATCTCAGATATCGAGCGCGGGCGCGCCCGAAAGATCGGGGTGGATGTTATCTTCGCCCTTGCCGAAGCCCTGGGCGTCAGCCCGATCTATCTCATGGGCATGACCGACAACCCCAGCGGCGAGCCGGATGCCAAGATACTCGCCGAACAGTCAGAGCAGTACGTCGTCGCCGAAGTGGATGGCGCCGACGCCAAACAAAACGTTCGGGACCTCATCACCGTCTACCAGCGCCTGCCCAAGTCCCAGCAAACCGCCCTGCTAGGCTTCATCCGCAGCCTGCAAAGTGACGAAGAGGAGACCCCGTATGCAGTTCGCCCGCCGCGCATTATTGGCCAGTAGGATCAAAGTCGCTCTGCACATGGCGCGCTGCGCCCTGATGCGCCGCCGCTGCTTTCTCGAATTCGACGGCTGGATCTGGCATATCATTGAAGATTGATAAGGGGAACCCCATGAAGAAGAAACGTGGTTGTCTGTTCTGGATCGGCATCGGTTTCGTTCTATTCGTAGTCGCCATCGCCTTCAGTGCGCTGCGCGGCCCCAGCCGGGCCACCCCGCAGCCCGCCGCTACAGCAACACTGTCACCGACGCAAACCCAGACCCCGATGCCAACGTCGACGCCGGCTGCCACGGCAACCGCACCGGCGCCGGCGCCGGCCACCCTCGGCAGCAGCCTGGACGCTTGGCGCGCCCGCTATGGCCAGCCAACCGAACGCTTCGGCTACCATGTCTTTGGCGCGTGGGAAATTCTCCCGCTCCCCGGCGGTCAAGCCCAGCACATTGAACGCACCTACGATCCCGCCGTGGCGCCCGCCGTCGCCTTGGCAGACGCCGCCGCCCTTCTGCCCGCCGACGCCGTGCTGCTGCGCACCTACAGTCCCGACGGCAGGCCGGAGACCATCGTCGATCTCTACCATTCGCCGACGCTGGCCGCGCAGCTCCCGGCCACCGCCTGGGTCGGCGGCGAGCCTGGTGAATTCGTCGTCTTGCGCAATGAGTTTCCCGAAGGAGTGCCGCGCATCGTCATCGCCAGCGGCAACAATCCATAGATCGGCGCCGCGCGGGTTTTGTCCACCCCCGGCGCCACACTGGTAACGTCCCACAAGAAATAGTTGTGGGTCGTTACAAATACGGCTGCAGCCGCACCGCCAGATCCGGCACACTCGCCGGACTTGCCAGCCGCGCCAGCGCCTGCACCGGCTGCTCACTGCGAAACGATGGCCGCACCGACCCCGACGCCACATCGAATTCAACCGCCTCCACGAACGCCGGCGCAAACAGACCCGACGCGCCCGCCACGTCGAAGGCGACCCACTCACCCACCGGCAGCACGCCATCCGGCAACGGCACGCCCCACCGGTCGCGCAGCCCGTCCGCCGTCCAGATATAGCCCGGCGTCGTGCTGGCCGGCGCCGTGTCGATCAGCAGCACCCGATCCGCCGACACCCGCGCCAGCAGCCTGGCCCCGCCGCTCGTGCCAAACTCCAGCAGCGCCTCGATCTCGCTCAGCGCCGTCTGCGCCTGCTCCTCACCGCGATAGCGCCGCGTGCGCAGCCCGCTCGCCGTGCCGATGCGCGTCCCCGCCAGCCAGTCCCCCACCCCGGTCACGATGTCGGCAACCTGGTCAGTCGTCGCCCGCTGCGCGTAGATGCGCAGCCCCAGCGCCGCGTCCAGCCCGCTCGCCACCGTGCGCGCAATCCAACTGCTGCCATCGTACAGCCACAGCACATCGGCGCTGGTGAACCCCTCTGCCGCCTCACGCAGCCCGATGCGATAGCAGTCCGCATCGTCCGCGCTCCCCGACCGGCTCACCACCACATAATAGGTCGAGTGCGTCGCCGGTACAGCGTGATCGAACGACCACTGCACCCAGTCCATCGCCTCCAGCAGCGGCAAGCTTGCGCCGCTCACCGTCGCCGAGTTCAGCACCGTGCCAGGCATCCCGCCGCCGCCGTCGTTGGCGCATAGCTCGATCTTCAGATTGTCCGCCGGCGAGCCGACCCGCGCCGCCTGAATCCAGATCTCCGACAGTTCGCACGCATCGAGGTTCAGGTTGACGGCCATCGCCACCTTGACCGTCTGCCCGGCCAGCGTGATCGACGAACCCGGCAGCTCATAGCCAGGCCGCGGCGTGATGCCGACCGCGTTCCCGGCCTCAATCGTCACCGTCGCGCCCGCCGCCTCATCCACAATCGTGCCCGGGTGCACGCGCATGTGGTTGTACAGGCCGTCGTCGTTCTGAAATAAGTCCTTGACGAAATACACACCATCGTTCAGCGAGCTGCCGTCGATGTCCACCAGGTCACCCGGCAGAAACTGATTCAGCACCCCGTCCGCGTCGTGCACATCGTCCGAGGAATCGAAATAAATGCCATCGTCCGTGTAGGTCGTCACCGCCGGTCGTGCGTCCGGCTCCGTCACCTCGTACACGCCGTCACTGGCCGCCGAACCGATCATCTCGATCCGGTCCGTCTCCGCCAGCAGAGACAACCCGCCCGCCAACCGGCAAGCCTTCTGCAGCGGCTTGTTCAGCCCGATGTCCGTCGCCGTCAGCGACCAGCCCAGCAGTTCATTGGCGTTGACGCCCTCGTCGCGCTCCACCTGCCCCACGCTCTGCGACCAGTAGCGCCAGCCCAGCGAGCGCCAGTAGCCCACACACGCCAGCCGTGCGCCGTCCTCGCCACCCGCGCCGCTCACACTGCGCAGCGGCGCCGCCCGCTCATTGACGATGCGCGTGGCCTGCGCGATGGCCGTCGTGTTCGTCTGCGCCTTGACGCTCATGCGCGTCTCGCGCCGCCCGTACAGCGCCACGCTGTGCGCATCCTCCACCCAAATCGTCTGTGCTGGGTTGCCCGCTTCGTCGGAGTAAACCACCGCCATGCGGTTGACGATCTGGCTGGCGTCGAGGCCATACTCCACGCCATCCAGCGTGACGCTGGCAGCCTGCACCAGCCCCCACCAGACCGGCAGCGCGCTCTCGTTGAAGATCACCACCCGGCACGCCAGCCAGTTCAGAACGTCCGACAACGCATTCTTGTCGCCCGTTGCCACAAGCTCCGCCGTGTCCGGCCCGCCCAGAGCCGCGTGGCTGTAGCGGGCTGGGCGCACGTCGAGGCGTGTGTGGATGGTCGAGCCGTCAGGCCGGGTCAGCGTCGCGTGCATCATGGCAGCCGCAGGAGTTCCTCGAACATCAGGCCATCCACCAGCCGCCCGGCCGTCGCGTTGATGTGGCTTGCGTCCTCCCAGAGGCTGCGCCCGGTTCCCGTGGCGTAGTAATCCCCCAGGGCCAGCAACATATCGAATCCGGCGCAAGACTGCGCAATGGCGATGCTCCGCAGCGCGTCGACGTACTCCTCGATGGTGTACGTCGCCGTGTTGCCATTGTCGCCCGGCGTAGCGATCAGGATGTCCGTCAGCGGCAGCGCCGCCTGAATCGCATCAATGATCGTGTCCACGTGCGCCGTGAAATTCGCAATCGTGTAATCCTGATTGTGGTCGTTCGTCCCCAGCGTGATCACGACCACGTTCGGCGCCAGCGCCGTCAGGCCGGCGCTCCACGTCGCCAGCGCCGCAGCCGTGGCGAACTCATCCGCCGTCGCACCGTTCTGGCCAAGCCGGAGCAGTCGCACCCCGTTGCCGCTTTTGATCAGCTCCACGCCGGCAATTTTGACGCCCGCCACGCCGGCAGACAGCACCTCAATCTCCAGCGTGTGCGTAGTGGCTGCCAGACCGCTGATCGTCTCCACCGCGTGAGCCTCCGCCCCGGCGGCAGTGTTGACCGTTGTCCAGGAGCCGGCATCGACACGCCAGCGGAATTCACCGCCGTCGACCTGCTGGATGTAATGAATCTTGGCCGATGTCCACGTCAGCACGCTCGTGCTGTAGCTGATTTTGGCCGGCGTCGCCGTGTCCGTACTGGTCGCGTCGTACATGTCCACGCCGCGACCAAGCGGAGACGTGTCCTTGTCGCGCTGCGTCCATGTACCGGTGATCGACCGTGACACGCCAGTCATCAAACTGCCAACCGCGCTCACATAGCCCGGGCCCGCATCGCCATATTCCGTCTGCAACAGCGACCGCAGCGAGCCGGTCAGCCGCGCATCATTCTCGATCCACGAATCGCCAATCCAGGCAATAACTGCCTGGCTTGTGCCATCGGCGCGGCGGATGCGCGCCAGCTTCGCCTGCCAGTCGCGCAGCAGGTCACGCCCATAGGCCGCCACGTAAGGCGACCACCGCTCCGCTTTCGGCGTGCCGTCAGCGTTCAGCGACACATCGAGCCGGGCAGCCAGGCTCGCCAGATCTCCGCGCGCCGTTTGCACGTCACGGTACAGCCACGTTGGCGCGGCGGACGGCAGCGCACGCGTGCCAATCTCCTGATTCACCGCGATCCGGCTGCTGTAGATGTCCAGGTCGGCGCTGCCAGACGTGCGATATGTCGCAATCGTCAGGCCATAGTCCCCGGCCTGCACGGTGTAGCTGTGCGTCAGCGTCTGCGTCACGCCCGCCATCGTCACCGCCGTGCTGCTCGATGCCGCATTGCTGAATCCCGTCCCCGCCTGCGTGCGCCCGCGCAGCCAGATGGCAAAATTCCCGCTGGCCGCCATGCACTCGATTGCGACGCGGATCACGTCGCCCGGAGCGACGGCGATCCCCAATTCTTCAAATCGAATGTGAATGCCCGCCAGCGTCGCGCCGCTGCCCAGGTGCCGCCGTGTGGGTGCATCATACGGGTTGCTGGCATCGGGATCGACGTCCTCCAGCGCCGTGCTGTTGTACCAGCGCCCCACCCCGCCCCACGATTCGCCGATCACCGTGTACTGGTTGAATGGATCCGGGTGCAGATTGTTCGCATTGCGCACCAGGCTGTTCTGGAAATACGCGTGCAGCGCGTTGGCGCTGGCGTTGTCGGCAATCGTGCTGGCGGAGATGCTCGCCGCTTTGACGCAAATCCAATTGTAGATGTCCACGTCGCCGCTGCCGCTGACCAGCGTGACGTACAGATAGACTTGGCCGGCCGTCGCCGGGATTGTCTGATTGGCGAGTGTCAAAACAGCCTGCGCGCCCGTGCCCGCTGTGTTGGTGCCCGTCACCGTGGAGATTGCAGCGCCGCCACTGGTGCGCCAGGCAATGTCGAGCCGTGCATTGCGACCGACGGGAATCAGGCAGTCGAGCGCAAATGAAACCACGTCGCCGGCCTTGAGGCCCATCTCCGGCAGCCACAACACACGACCGCCATTCGCCGTGGCGCGCACATAGTTGGCATTGTAGCCGCTGCCATCAGCGGCGATGGTGCTGAGGCTGGCAGGCACATACCACCGCGTCCGTCCATCCTGCGCTGCGGAAGACACCGACCATAGCCGGCAAAACGGATCGAGCACCAGGTTGACGGCGACCTGCGCCAATGCCGCAATCTCTGCGTCCACCTCGTTGATCGCCGCCACCGCGCTGGTTTTCGCCGTGGTCGTCAGGCTGGCCAGGTCGCCGACGGGCGCCTGATTCACAGTGCCAATCATCACGCAATCTCCATAACCCTGGCCGCCACCGTGCCAGACGCAACAATGCCATAGATCGCCAGCGTGCCGACCTCCAGCGCCAGCGACTGGCCGGCCAGCAGCGGAAAGCCCGCCGCCGTTGTCACCCCTGCCGCGCCGAGATAGATCGTCGCACTGCCAAAATTCGAGATGAGCAGCGCACGCCGCCCGCTCAGCGCGCTCGCCGGCAGCGCCGTCGCCGACGTGCCAACTGAGACCGCACTGGAGAGTACGGTTGTGCCTTTGTAGAACAGTTCAACGCCAGCAGCATCGACCGGCACATGCTCCGACGCCTGCACCCCGCCGCCAATGTCCTCGCTGGCGTGCGTGACCGTGTTCCCGCCGGCGTCTTTGAACGTGTAATTGTCAGCCATCATCCCCTCCTATACTCTGAGCGGGCACAGGGTGCGTTTTTGTCACCCTCTCACCCCCTCACCCTCTCGGCTCTATATCGTCGCCCGCCGTGGGCGATACTTCACCTGCACGATCAGCGCGTCGTTCACATCCACGCCGGTGGCACTCTCCACCAGCACCTGCAACCGGTTCGGGCGCGCTGGCTGCAACAGCAGCCGCCCCGTCGCCGCCAACGATGCGTGATAGCTGGCTATCGCTGCGTACCGCTCATCGCCCCACCAGTCGAGCGCGGCATCGTCTGCCCAGGTCAACCCCGGCCCCTCCAGCGCCACCAGGTCACGCCCCGGACACATCTGCACAAAATCCAGATTGCCCGCGCCCGTGGCCGCCGCATAAATCGAGATCACCAAATACCAGCCGTCGAACGTCGTCACCCCTGGCGGCATCTGCACATAGCCGAGGTCGTAAACCAGCCGCCCGGAGACCGTCAGCGCTTCTGGCCCCGTCCAGGCGGGCGTCACCGTCGGCCCCGGCGACACCTGCTGCAGCTGCGCCCGCAGGTACACCCCCGCCGTCACGCTGGCCATCACCGCCAGCAGCCGCACCCCGCCGCTGGCCACCATCTTGGCAATCTGCGCCGCCGTCGGCGTGATCGTCCAACGCGCCGTACTGTGCGCACTCGCGCCCGTCCACGACACCGCCCCCGCGCCCGCCAGTTGATGCTGCGCACCGTCGAAGCGGGCATACACATCGTTCGCAATCCACACCCGGTTCGTGGCGATGCTCGCCCCGCTGTCATTCGTGATGCGCAGGTGCACCGGCGTCGCCAGCACGCCCTCGATGTTGCTCCACTCGCCCGCGTTGTAAGCGTTGTCGCCTTCGGCCACGCCAAACGCTGCGCTGTACGTCGGCGGCCCGGCCATGCCGATCCACTGGCCCACCGCCGGGCTACCCGCCACGTCGCCATTCAGCACGTGCACCGTGCCTGCGTCAACCTCGTCGGCGGTCTCCCAAAACCAGGACCGCTGCCAGATCACCGCCACGACCATCGTCAGCGTTGCCTCGCTGAAACGCCGCAGCCCCGGCGTGCTGGGCAGCACCACCCGACCGTCAAACACGCGCGACCGCCAGGCCGCCGCGCCCGCCGTCGGCGCATAGTGCACATAGACCCGCGCCGCCTCTGGCCCGTCCCGGTTGTCGCCCGCCGTGTGGAGCAGCCGCTCGATGCTGTTGATCGCCGTCTGAATCTCCGCCAGGCTGCCGCGCAGCACAACCTGCGCCGTCTCCGTGATCTCCGTGTACGCGCCCGTTTCGTCCCGCGCCGGCGGGTCAGGCGCATAGGTCACGCCCACCACCGGCGCCGTCCCTGCCAGGTTGATCGCCGTGACGCCATCCGACAACAACAGTTGGATGCCCATCAGCGGCCACCCCAGCGCGCAATCTGCTCCGCTACCCGATACGCCAATTGATGCAGATCCATGTCGCCCGCCACGTTGGCGTTGACCGTCACCTGCACCCCGGCCCCGTCCGCGGCCATGCGCCGGCTCGTATCAGCCGGATAGATGCGCGACGCCGCCGGCAGCGCCACCAACTCCGGCCCCTGCTCTCCCACCCACGTCCAGCCCCCGCGCCAGTGGCTGGTGCCCTGCGCGTTGGCGCCCGGCTGCCCCGCGGGTGGCGCGCCGCCGCCGCCCATCCAATCCGGCAGCGACGGGAACGACCAACCCTCGAACGGGTTGGGGATTTTCACGCTTGTGATCCACGCCACGAAATCGTCAATGGCCTTGCGCACACCGCCCACAGCCTCAATCACAAAATCCAGCGGCCCCTTCAGGCTCTCCCAGGCCGTCTTCCACGCTGCGTTCAGCCCGGCCATCAGCCCGTCCACATCCACGCCCAAATCGGTCAGCGTGTTGACCACCGTCTCGGCGATCACACCGAAGATCTCGCCGACCAGCGCGCTGAGATTCTCAATCGTCTCGCCGAACGCATCCGCAAACGCCTGGCCAATGTTCTTCGCACTCTCAAACGCCGTCGCCCAGTCGCCAGTAAAGAGCGCCAGCGCCAGCGCAACCAGCTCCCCGATCACCGTCTTGGCCAGGTTGATCATCACCGTCAACTGCGCCATGATGATCGTCGCCACCGGAATCACCGCGCCGATCACAGCGCCGAACGCGTTGACCGCCACCACCGCCACCACGCCGAAGACCACCGCGATCAACTGGCCAAACGCCGTCAGCGCCGGTTGCAGCGCCGTCAGCGCACCGCCCACCGCCGCCAGCAGCCCGTCGAACGCCGCCTGCAGCGGCCCCATCTGTTCCGGCATACCGGCGAACGCCGCCCGGATGCGTTCAAATGCCGGTTCCAACAGCGCCATCAGCGCGCCCCACGCCGCCCCCACACCCTCACTCAGCGCCAGCCACGCCGCCTGGCCCGTCTCCAGCGCGCCCGGAATCTGCGCGCCAAACCAATCGACCAGCGCCGTAAAGAACGGCTGCATCGCCGCAAACGCATCCGTCGTCGCCGTCTGGATGCCGCCGAAGTTCGTCGCCCAGGCCACCCCCAGCAGCGTCACACCGGCGATCACCAGCCCCACCGGCGTCAGCAGCCCGGCCAGCGCCGTCGCCATCGTGCCCAGCATCAGCAGCAGCGGCCCGGCAGCCGCCACCACCACCAGCAGCACCGCGCCAAACTGCTGCATCTCTGGCGGCAGCTCCCCGATCCCCGCCAGCAAATCCGCCGCCCCGCGCACCATGCCGGAGAGGGTTTCCATGAACGGCAGCGCCGCGCCGATCAACAGGCTGTCAATCGACCCCTTGAAATACTCGATGGCGCCGCCCAGCCCCTTCATGCGTGCGTTCGCCACCTCGCCCGCCGCGCCGCTGGCGTTCACCGACTCACTCATCGCGTCCCAGGCCGGCCCCGCGTTGTTCACCAGGATGTTCGCCGCGCGGATCGCGTCCGCGCCAAAGATCGTCGTCATGGCTGCGTTGCGCTGCGCATCCGTCAGCCCGCCGAGCGAGGACTGCAAATTGTTGATGATGTCTGGGAAGGCACGCATCGACCCGTCCGCGTTGTAGACGGAGATGCCCAGTTCGTTCATGGCCGCCAGCGCCTGGTCAGTCGGCGCCGTCAACCGCATCAGCATCGTTTTCAGGCTGGTGCCCGCGTCGGAGCCTTTCAGCGCATTGTTGCCCAGGATCGCCAGCGCCGTCGCCGTGTCCTGGAACGACACGCCATTCTGCGCCGCCACCGTCCCCGCCATCTTCATGGCCTCGGCCATGTCCGTCACTTCGACGCTGCTGGAGTTCGCCGCCGCCGCCAGCACATCGGCCACCATCACCGACGCGCTCGCCTCCAGGTTGTAGGCGTTCAGGCTGTTCGCCGTAATCTCCGCTGCTTCCGCCAGCCCCAGGTTGCCCGCCGCGGCCAAATCCATCGTCCCGGCAATCGCCGCCTGCGTCTCCTCCACGCTCAGGCCCGCTTTCGCCAGTTCCAGCATCCCCTGCGCCGCTTCCCCCGCCGAAAACGAAGTCACCGCTCCCAGGTGCAGCGCCTGCTCGCTCATGGCCGCCATCTGCTCGCCCGTCGCGCCGCTCACCACCTGGATCGTGTTCATCGATGTCTCGAAGTCCGCAGCGCTGGAAATTGCCATCGTCGCCAGCCCGGCCAGCGGCGCGCTCAGGCCGAGCGTCATCCCCGCACCCGTCTGCTGCATCGTCCGGCCTGCGCTGCGCAGCGACCGCTGAGCGCTCTTTAACCCCTGCTCCAGGCCACCGGCGTCCAGGCCGAGCCGGATCACGAGATTCCCAATCGTGGCCACTACACCCCCAGCAGCTTCTTGGCCGCCTCTGCAATTGCAGCCCTGGCCGGCGCCTCACTCGCTTCATAGGCAGGCTGCATAAATGGATAAGGCCGCGACCCCGGATGTTTCACCGACTTCACAAAGCGCCCGCCGATCCACAGTCGCCCGCCCTTGCGCGCCCGGATCGGGTGCGGCTGCGTGCCAAACTCCAGAAAGCGGGCGATGTACGCCTGCTTTTTCACCGGCCCGATCTCCGCTGCTGCCTCCAGCTTCGCCATGCTCAGCGTAATGCGCCGCGTGATCTGCGTCTGGAAACGGCCCCGCCCGCGCTGTTTCACTGCATCCTTGATGATGTCAGCGCCCGGCGCCAGCATCTGCCGGATCGAGCGCCGCGCATCCAGCCGCCGCCGCTCGATCTCGCGGATCACCTGATCCAGCCCTTCGAGACGATAATGCAGCTTGTCAGCCATCGCCGTTTTCCCAGGAAAACGCTACGCAAACGTCCATTCACCCGTCGGCGCCAGCGTCACGCTCGCCTCCAGCTTGCCGTCATACGGCGCCGACGGCGAGATCGCCGACACATACGCCTGCCCTGACAGCGCCGTGTCGCCGCTGTCCGTAAATGTGATCGTGTACGTGTCCGCCGTCTTCGCTTCCCACGCCGCGTGCAGCGAGCCAGTCCCCACGTGCGAAGTGTCGCTCGGATCCCAGTTCAGGCGCAGGGTGATCTCCCCCACGTCCAGAAAACTCGGCACCCGCTCCCGATACCCATCCGCGCTGTCGTGCGCCGTCACATCCAGCATCTCCGTGCTGAATCCCGGCCCTTCGATGCTCGTCACGTTGGCAATCGCCACCGGCGTACCCGTCCCCTTGCTCAGTGTCGTTCCATATGCAGCCAAGCCAGCCATTGTCTCGATCCTCCTGTAACACTACCGTTTCGCCCCAAACGCCGCCGCAAATGCCGCGATGGTTTCCTCAGTTGTCATACGCTCCCCGTCGCCGCCGCTGCCGTCGAATGTCGGCAGGAAATCCGTTGGCTTGTACGACCTGCCATTCCTGCCGCGCAGCGCATTCGCCACTGTGCTCGCCACAATCCCGCTGCGCAAATCCTCGCGCCACGGGCCGAACGGCTCAACCAGGTCATACGCCGCCCACTCCGACAGCTCGCGGCTGTCCATCTCCGCCAGCAACTGGCGCACCGTCATGCCCAACGCCAGCGCCAGCCGGAAGATCAGGCGTCGCCAGGGATTGCCTCGAAATTTTCCGCCATCTCCTGCACATCGTTGTCGCGCAGCCCGCTCAGCCGCTGCGCCACACTGAAAAGCCGATCCAGCGGCGCCGCATTCTTCGCACCCAGCGCCTGCACGTCTTCGGCCCTGAACAGCGCCGCGCCGTCCTCGTCACATGCCGCCAGCACCACCAGCCGGGCGCGCAGGTTGCGCAGGTTCGTGCGCGTGTCCTTGCCGTTGCGCTGCACAATGCTCGCCTCGAACTGGTCGCGCTCCGCACCGCTCAGCGAGCGCACATAGACCGCGCCGCCCCACTCCGGCACCTCCACCAACTCAATCGCCCGATCCGCCTGTCCCAAAATGGCATCTCTCGACAGAATCATTTTTCGCCCTTTCATCATGTTGGCGTCACTGCGCCCTCGTCGTAGCGCATACTCACGATCACCGTTGTTCCGAACGCGTCAAGGTCTTTGACATAGAAATCTTCGCCGTCCGACACCCGCACCATGCGGAACGGCCCCGCGCCGATTGCGTCCCGGTGGCCATCCATAACGCGCCGCACATGGTCTGTCAGCGTGCGGGCCGAGTCGTAGGTGTCAGCCCACGCCCGCACTTCCGTCTCCACCGTGCGCAACCCGCTCGTCCCGCCGTGGTCATAGTCGCCGACCCCGCTCACCCGCGCATAGACCAAGTAGGGCAGCACCGCATCCGCGCTGGCCACCACCGGGTAAATCTGGCTATTGATGGCGTTCTTCAGCGTCGTGTCCGCCAGCAACCGGCTTTTCAAATACAGTTCGATCACTGGACCACCTCCACGCAAATCAGCGTGCTATAGCCCCGTTCTGGCTCGTGCGGGCGCACCGTCTCCACCTGCAAAATCTGGCTGCCGCGCAGCAGCCGCTCCTGGTTGGTCACTGTGACCCCGCTGCGGATCACCACCTGATAGCGAGTCACCATTGCCGGCCGGTCAGCCAGCAGCGGCTCCCCCTCGCCCTTCTTCTCGCTTTTGATTCTGGCCCAAACCGTCGCCGTCGTCGCCCAGGCCAGCAGGTCCTCGCCAAATCGCCCGACCGTCGCCGTCGAGGTCTGGATCTGCACCCGCTCGTTCAGGTCCCCGCTGGTGGGTCGTCTGGCCATCTCACCGGCCCCCAAACCACATATAGCGCCACAGCCCCGCGCTCAGCGCATAGCACGCCAGCGCCAGCCCCAACGCAAGCGGCCAGTTCAGGTCGATCAGCCGCAGAAACCCCTCGAAATACAACGGCACCGGCAGCGTGAGCAGCGCAAAACCCGCATAGAACGCCCGGTCGTGGGCCGGCGTCAACTGCACCACCGCCGCCAGGTTGTCGCCGAACTCCTGGATTCTGCGCTGCGTCGCCACGGCGATATCGCGCACGTCGGCCACTTCTCGGCGCACGTCGGCCACCTCCCGGCTCAGCTCGTTCATACTGCGCTGCATCTGCTGCACAATATCCAGCAGCAAATGGCCGATCCCGCCGGTGTCCGCGGGTGGGTTCACCGTCACATTGCTCTGCGACCCGCCCGACTGCGAATGCGACTCCTGGCGGTTCCCCTTCCCCACCACCACGTGCCCCGCATCGTCAATCTGGCCGCCGATTGTGTCGCCCATGTCAATACCGAATCTTCAGCAGATTCATCACCCGCTGCACCGTCGGCGTCAGCGTCAGGGCGCCCGCGGCGGCCTCACGCTGCGCATACAGGTCGCCGACCAATAAATAGATGGCCGCCTTCGCCAGCGCCGGCGTCGCCGCCGCATTGGCATAGCCCGCCACAAAGCGCACAGCCACCGGGCTGCCCGTGTCCAGCGCCGCCGACGGCCACACCGCACCGGGGCGCAGCACCACCCGCCCCAAATCGCCGCCCGTGTCCACCCGATAGTTGGCGCTGGCAAACGTGTGCGTCACCCCGTCGGCGTCGCGATAGGTGATGCTCGTCACGCTGGTCAACGGCGGCCGCGGCAGCTCGAATGCATCCCCCGCCGGCCAGCCGTCGAGGAAATAGTCCCACGTCTGCGGCATCAGCGCGATCCAACACTCATCCTCCACCATCTGCCGCGCCGCCACGCCATAGGAGGTAATCAGCGCATCTTCCGCGCTGTTATCCACGCGCAGATGCAGTTTCAACTCACTCAGCGTCAGCGGTTCCGACGCCGGCGCCGTCACCAGCGCCCATCTACTGTCCATCGTTCAGCCATGCCTGCGCCCGCTGGCGCCACTTCGTCACCTGCGCCGGCTTCGCCCCGGCCAGCAGCGCCACCTCAGCCGCATCGGCATTCAGCAACTCCGCCACCGTCTCGATGCCGCCCTCCGCCAGCCGGCCGGCGAAGACCGGGCCGATCCCGTCGATGCCGCTCAACAGCATCCCGCCGAAATCGGCCCGGCGCTCACCCAGCGCCACGTTGGCGTCGACAGCGTGCTCGATGCCAGCCACATGCACCCCGCCGGTGGGTGAGCCTGGCGCGGTGGGTGAGCTTGCCGAACCCACCGCCACGGCATAGCCCCCGGCCACCAGCGCCCGCGCCACGCCGTCCGGTATTTCCACCTCGGCGCCCGGCAGCAGCACGCCCTCCGGCCCCGCCGCCAGGCTGAGCATCCGCACCTTCATCAGTTGTTGCTCCGGCTGACCTCAACCCACGACGTGCCGTAGCCGAACAGCGTCAGAGTGTCCCACTGCCCCAAACTGGCGTCCGACGCCAGCGTCTGGCCCGTCGTGTCCTGGATTAGAATTGTGGTGTTGCTGCTGTTGAAGAGCACCAACATCTCGCCGCTGCTGGGTGCCGCCAGCGTCGCCGTAACATTGCCGGCACTTTCCAGCCGCTGCAGCGCGCCGGTCGGCGTAATCACGCCGCCGTTTGTCACGCTGATGACCGTTTGCGGGACCAGGTTCAGGCCAGCCGCCAACGCAGCATCGCCCGTCACGGCCAATGTCCCGCCGAACGTTGCATTCGCATCCGAATTCATCGCCGCGCCGGTCTCCAGCGACAGCGTAGCGCCATCCAGCAGCACAAATGAGCCGCCGTCACCGCAGACAAACGATGCCCCGCCCTGCGGCCGGTAGCACGCCGTATTCTGCGCAGCCGCGGGCGCCGCCGGCGTCAAGGCGATGAAGAGTATCGCCGTCAACACCAGCAGCACACCCGCCGCCAAGCCCACATTGCGGATCGTGTTCATCGTCACGCCTCCGCCGGGCTGGCCACAACCGCCGCGTCCAGCACGCTGGTGTCTTCCGCCGTCGGCTTCTCACGCGGGCCATACAAGATGGCCACCACGCTGCCGAACGCGATGTTCGCCGCCGAACTGGTGCGCACGGCCTGCACGTAGCGCTCTGCGGGCCGGTAGACATCCACGACCAGCAACTTGTCATTCAGATCATCGCTTTGCGCGCAGGTAGCCGTTGCACTGGCGCCGCTCAGGGCCGCCATGCCGGAGTCGCTATCTGTCGTGTTCTGCTCCACGGTCAGTGTCGCCACGCCGTTCTGCACGGAATCCGTCACCGCACAGACGAACATCACACCTTCGTAGCCGCTCATGTCAATGCGGTCGCTGTTGCTGTCCGTGCTGCTGGCCGCAGCCACCGGCGCGCCAACCTCACGCACGCTGACGTTCTTGAAGAGATTCATCGTTCACTCCTTGTGTAATGGGCGAGAGTCGCCCCTCGCCCGTTCAGTTCAACCCGCCTACTGCGCCGCCTACTGCGCCGCCAACTTCACACGGACGAACGCCTCTTCGAGCACCGGCATCCCGTCGCTTTCCATGCGCCCGATCAATGCCACCTGGTTGGTCGCTGCGTACAGTTCGACCAGCCGCTGCATCTCAAGCGCCAGGCTGTCGGCGATCCAGTAATTGGACCAGTCGCCGAGAATGCCGACGTACTGCGACGCCGTGAACGTGTTCGGCGCATACTCGGACACCGCCATCGGGTGCCCCAGGAGCGTGTCCGGCTGCCCCTCGCGGATGCTCGGCATCCACAGGTAGTTGCCGTCACCACCAACCAGCTTTGCCAGCGCTTTCACGGCGTCACGGTGAAAAAGCCAGCGCGCCCGCGGCCAGTAGGCCGCCTTGAGCGCGTACTTGGCATTGATCAGCCCGTTGGCCGTGAATGCCGTCGTCGTGTTGTCGGTGCTCACGTCGCGTGCCGTGCTGATGCCCTGCGCCGACGCGGTGAACACACCCAGCGGCTGGCCAGCGCCGGAACCCGTCAGGAAAGCCTTCTCCTGCGTGATGCCGAACTTGTAGCCCAGCCGCTGCATGGCCAGCGCTTCCGAGTTCGGCACCTTGCGCAGCAGCGTCCGGCTGATGCGCAGCCGCTTCGCCACCGGGTGCGGATGCAGCTCGCGCCGACCAAAGCTCATCGTGCTGTCCTCGTTGCCGGTGCCAAGCTCGCTGGTCCAGTCCGCGTCAGCCGGGTCGTTGTCCAGCGTTGGCACGCCCAGGCTGTCCGCGTTCGGCACAGCCAGCACCGTGCCGAACTGACGCACGAACACCTGGTCGTCGATGGCCTTGATCAGCGCATCCACCACCTGCAGCGGCGTGACGAGGAACCCGCCCGCCGTGTCCAGGTCCACCTGCAGCGCCCGCTGCTCGCCCGCAAACAGCCGGGCCGCCCAGCCGCGGCGATACTCCGGCTTTGTCGTCGCCAGCAGGCCGCGCCATTCCGCGCTCTCCGCGCCGCCGTCGTTGAGCGCCTGCAAACTGCGCGCCAGGAACCGATGCCCCGCCGCGCCACCGCGCGTGTCCTCCTGCGCCGCGCTGGCAAACTGCCCCAGCGTCGCCTCTGCCCGCGCCGTGCGCTCCTCCTGGTCGATGCGGGCCTGGATCTTCACCTCGTCGGCCATCGCCGCGTCCCAACTGGCGCGCTCCTCTGCGCTCAGTTCCCGCCCATCGCTGTGCGCCTTGTCCAGCAGGGCCCGGGCCTCAGCAATCAACTGCGCCCGCTGCTGCTTCAACTCAAGAATCTTATTCACCCCACACCTCCCTATCTCCTATTTCCTACTGCCTACTGCCTATTTCCTACTGCCTATTTCCTACTGTCTCTCCGCCAACTGCAACCGGAGCCGCAGCACCTCCAGACGCCCCTGCGCCTGTTCGCCGCCGGCGGCCGCCTGGCGCCCCTGCACCAGGTCAGCCGGAATCACCGGAATCTCCCCAAACAGCGGGTCCTTGCCCGCCGCGCGCACGCCCACGTCGGTGGACGGATACGCCGGATACGTCACGGGCGACACGTCATACAGCTTCGCCCGCAGGATGCGCCGCACATAGCGCTCGTCGCCGTCGATGCGCCACTTCTCATCCAGCACCCGGAACGCAAACGACATCTGGCTCACGTCCCCGCGCTCGATCAGCGTGATCACATCCCTGGCCTGCTGCGTGTCCGGCGGGTCGAATTCCGCCAACAGCCCGATCTCATCCTCCGCCAGCCGCAGCGTACCGCTCTTCGTGCGCCCCAACACCACATTTGGATCATGGTTGAAGAGCGCCCGCACATCGTCGCCATCCGCAATCGAATCGGCGAACGCACCCGGCGCCACCTCCTCGTAGAATCCCCACAACTCCACCGACGCCTGATCGAACACAGCCGCATGGCCAACGATGGTGGGCATCGCCCGCCCCTCGCGCTTGACCGCCCGCAGTTCCGCCGTCGGCGCATAACGCCGTTCAATTCCCTGGCTCACCCGCTCACCTCCCCATCACTTCCGCCAGCGCCGCCAACACAGCCCCAGCCAGCACCTGGCTGCCCGCCGCTTCGATGCCATCGGCGTAGCGCTCCAGCGCATCGGCGGGCGCCTCGCCCGCACCGGCGCATTCTTCGACCACCAGCCGCACCTGCGCCAGGCTGCGCTGCGTCCGCTCCCACAGCGCGCCGCTCACCACGTTGGTCAGCGTCGTCTCGCTGCGTCCGGTCGCCCTGGCCGCCGCCGCCACGATCGGCGCAAGCTCCTGGCTGGCCGCCGACGCCAGGTCGTTGTAAAACTGCGCCACCCAGCCGTCGAAGGCGCCATCCGTGCGCAGCGCCTGCACACCCTTGCGCCGCAGATCTGCCGCCTCCCGCCGCGCCAGCCGTCGCGCCTTGTCCTCCACCAGCGGCGCCACCCAGGTCGCCGGGTCCGGCGTCTGCCGGAACTCGCCCGCCGGCGTCATGTTCATCGGCTGCAAATACACGTCACCCCCATCCACCGGCGGCATGTTTTCCAACCGGCGAATGTCGTTGACGCTCAGCCAGCCCCACTGCCGCGCCACCGCATAAGCGCCATAGCGCGTCTCCGTGTCCCCGCGCAGCAGCCCATCCACCAGATACTCGAAATACAGGCTCTGCTGCTCCCGCTCGCCAAGCAGGTCCCGGTAGAGCGCCTGCTCGAAGCGGATCAGCCACGGCCGGATCGTGTCCGTCACAAACTCAATCGCCTGGTGCTCGATGTTGCTGAAGGTGGCATTCTCCAGCAGCCCGATCTTGTGCGGCGGCATTCGGAAAATGCGCGCAATCTCCTGCGCCTGAAACGTCCGGGTCTCGAGAAATTGCGCCTCTTCCGGCGGGACGCCGATCTGCTCGACCTTCATCCCCTCCTCGACGATCTTCACCTTGTGCGCTTCGCCCGCCGTGCTGTTGTTCCAGTCATCCTTCAGCCGCTTGAATGCAGCATCCTTCAACTGGCCAGGATGCGACAGAACAAACGAAGGGCGGGCGCCCTGGGCGAAAAACCTGGCGCCAAACTCCTCCGTCGCCATGCCCAGGCTCACCGCCAGCATCGTCGTTTGCAGCGGCGACATACCCACCAGGCCGTCGCTCACCAGCGCCCGCCGGTGGTGCACCTGGTAGCGGGTCAGCGTCACCGGCCTGCCGTTCTGCTGCGTGTACGTGTAGAGCAGCGCGCCGTTTTTGCGCTCCACCTTCATCCGGTCCGGGCGCAGCGGCCACAGTTCCAGCACCTTGCCGCTGCCATCCATGATGATCTGCGCGTAGGCGTTGCCCCAGGCCGCGCAGTGGCTGGTCAGCAGCTCCTCAAACTCAAACGCCGTCATCTCCGGGTTCGGCGACCGGCGCAGCAGCCGATAGAGCGGGTGCCCCGTCGCGCGCTCGTGGCCACCGTCTCGGCGTTCCTGATACGTCAGCAGCGGCAGACCCGCCACCGTCTCGCTCAGCACCCGGATGCACGCGTACACAGCGGGCAACGCCAGCGACTCGCCAATCGACGGCGAAGGCAGGTTCGGGATCGTCGTCGCGCCGCCGAAGATCGCACTCCAGTCCATATCCTGGCTGGGATGCGCCCGCCGTTCCGGCAGCCCCGCCAGGCTGCGCACCAGAGAGCCAATCATCGCCGGCTTCCCGTGCCTTGCCGCATCACGACCACCGTCACCGCGCCAAACAGCGCCAAACCAGCGAAAATCAACGCCGGCGCTGCACCCAGCCATAGATAGACCCCGGCGCCAATCAGCACCAGGGCCACCACTCTCACCAGGTCAAGCAACACGTTGCGCATTCGTCACCAATCAAAAAAGGTCGCTACAGCCAGTGTAGCGACCTTTCCCCTCCTGTATAGATGCACAATTGTTCTATATGCCCGCCACCGCCCGGCTCACCACCTCCGCCGTGCTGCGGCAATCTCCCCGGTGGCGCGCCGCCAGCGTGTGTTTGCGCACCGTGCCATAGGCAATGCCCAGGCGCCGGGCCGCCTCCTTCTGCGAATAACCCTGCGCCAGCAGCCGCACAACCTCACGCTGTCGATTCGTCAATTTCGCCATCACGCCACCGTCCATGTTTTCCCAGGAAAACGTTACAACTCCCGCACGCCCCGCTCCTCATACACACTGCGCCCCCCGTCCGGGTCGTGGAGCGTCGCCCGGGCCAGCGCCATCACCAGCGCCACCATGCCGTCGATGCGCCCGGTTGACTTCGCCTTGTCCAGCTTCACATTGCCCGCAGGATCCTGGCGGGCGGCTGCGTTGTCTGCCATCCAACGCAGCACTGGATTCCCACCATGCGCCAGCCGTTTGGCGAGCACCAGCCGCAGCAGTTCCTTTGTTGGTGCGCTCATGCTGGCGAATCCCTGCCGCATCTCAACCACCACAATTCCGTCGTCTTGCAGATCAATCGACAACTCAGTGGCATTCCAGGGATCAATGGCAACCTCCTGCAGCGTGTACAGTTCCGCCAGTTCATTGATCCGATTCCTGATATAGCCGTAATCGATCACGTTGCCCGGCGTGGCGGCAATATGTCCCTGCTGCACCCACAGACCATACGGCGCCCGGTCGCGCCGTTCCCGGTCCGTGATGTTGTCGCCAGGCACCCAGAAAAACGGCAGCAACCAGGTTGGCTCATCCTCGGCCTCCGGTGGAAAACACAGCACGAAGGCCGCAATGTCCGTGGTGCTGGCCAGGTCCAGGCCGCCGTAGCACTTGCGCCCGGTCAGGTCTGGCAGCGCCTGGTTGCACGCATCCCACGCGCTCATATCGAGCCACCGGTTTTCTTGCTGCGTCCACTGGTTAAGGTACAGGCGCCTGAAAGTATTTTGGTAGGCTGGCGACTGCAGCGCCGATGCGCATTGTTGCAGCAGAAACTCCTCGCGCACCGACACACCATAGTTGGGATTAGCCTTCGCCCAGACCGCCGGGCGAGTCCAATCATCCTCCGGGTCAGCGGCATAGATGCGCGCCAGCCAGGTAGGATCAGAGATCGTGCCGTCGATGATCTTCCGGGCATACTCGTGCTGCTCCCAACAGATCGAATTGCGGTCGTAGCCGGCGGTCGTGATCATCACCATCAGCGGTTGCGCCCGCTTGCCCATCGCAGTCACTAACACGTCATACAACTCTCGATTGGGCTGGGCGTGCAACTCATCAAAGATAATGCCACTGGGGTTGAGTCCATGCTTGGTGTACGCCTCCGAACTGAGCACAATATACTTGCTGCCCGACTCGGCAAACTCCATCGTCTTGTTTCGATATGCCCTGATGCCCTTGGCCAATTGCGGCGACGCCTCTACCATCTTTTCGGCAGTCTCGAACACAATGGCTGCCTGCGCCTTGTCAGCCGCGGCGCCGTAGATCTTTGCCGATCGTTCCCCCTCGACGGTCAGCAAGTACAACGCCAGACCCGCAGCAAAGGTGCTTTTGCCATTGCCGCGCGGCACCTCCAGGTAGAGCGTGCTATACTGGCGCCGGCCGTCGGGCAGCTTGCGCCCGAACAGTTCACGCACCAGTTCCCGCTGCCAGGGTTCCAGCACGAAGGGCTGCCCTGCGAGTGGCCCTTCGATGTGCACCAGCATCCCCTCAAAGAAGAACTCCGCAGCGAACGCCGCAACTGGGTCGAGCATCACCCTTCCTGTCTGGCCTTGAGCGCCGCTGCCGCTGCCTGGAAGAACTGTTCGCCAAACGACATCTGGCCTTCGGCGTCCACTTCCGGCAGCCGTGCCCGCGCCATAGGCGACGCGCCGAGTTGCGCCGCAATCGCCCGCACCTGCTCCGTCGCCGTGCGCAGCACGATCAACAATGGATGCTTACGCGGCTCCGTGCCATCGCCGTGCGTGGTGTCCGTCACCGTCAGCGTCAACCGTGGCGCGTCGGCGTCGGCTGGAGCAATGATCGCCAACTGTCGGCGCGCCTCCTTCGCAATCTCTAGCCAGTACGCTTGCAACTCCACCAGCCCCACGTCGCCAGGCTCCAACCGATCAATGTCCTTCGCCAGCCGCTTGAAAATGGCGTCAGCCTCACCCGGTAGCGGACGCAACTTGACGCCCTGCGCCGTCCGCACAGAGTTCGCCGTCTTCCGTTTCTTACTGATTATCCCGCGACTGCCCATTGCACAATTCCTGGTCTACGCACTTTTGCTCGAAAAGTCACC
>ERZ761592.168-NODE-168-length-35471-cov-45.040518_pt1 | contig 35471 bp, 35 predicted proteins | sample MGYA00433095_ERZ761592 | MGnify/ENA primary metagenome ERZ761592 (study PRJEB28899, sample SAMN03785554) | bioreactor sludge metagenome | biome: EBPR Sludge; feature: EBPR Bioreactor; material: 0.22µm filtered reactor supernatant | place: Saint Lucia: Queensland... | reverse complement strand
CACCGACACCGACCAATGGTCCGACACCGACACCGACCAATGGTCCGACACCGACCGCGACACCGACACCAGTAGCAAACAATGAAAACCCGGTATGTGTTGATCTCACGGTAGAACCGGCAACAGGCACGGTTCCTTATACCGTCACCTTAACCTGTGTCGGACGGGACGACGACGGCGATATCACCGCCGCGGAATTTACCATGCCGGACGGATCAACGAAACTGGTAGAGCAAAACGTCGGTAGTCCGGGGTCACTGACTACAACCTACACGGTCACGACGAGCGGTGCGTATAGCTTCTCATGTCAGGTACGGGACAACAACAGTGTCTGGGTATCATCAGAAAACTGCCGCGTCTCAACCGGGCCAACACCGCCGCCGGGGACGACTGCGACACCGACACCTATTCCTACACCGAAAATACCGGTAGCCGGAGTACCCTCAGTCCTTGGAGCATCGGTAGTCGCAGGAGGACTACTCCTCCTGCTTATCGGGTTAGTATTCTAAGCCCCGCTCTGACTTACCGATTATTCTTTCCTTTGCGCCGTGCGTATGGCATTTCATATACTATGCATCGAACGTCATCCACAAAATCTAATCACTCATATCCAATTGGGATAAACATCATTTCGCATTCACGGGAACCGCTACCAGGCAAGAATTACTCGAGGGAAACCGCCTACTGGAGCTTACTTTTTACAAATGCATGTATTACTTCAAAGCTTTCCGTTGGAAGCAGCACATACCGGCCGTACCACGAACTCGGCGGTGTATAGAGCTGGTCTTCAATCGATATACGTTGCGTCTTTTCTTTGGGAACTTGTAAAAACATTTTTCCTACCGTCAGAAGTTCCCCGATATTTAAATCCGTATCTGTCGCTTCATCAAATGCACCGTACAATTTTTCAACCTCTCCGGGATGGAGGTAAATATCCTGGGACAATAATTTAGACTTCAACGCGAGCAGAACTTCCTGCTGACGCCTACCCCGGGCAAAATCACTCCCCTCATCCCCTTCAGCGTGCCTACTGCGCACGTATTTAAGTGCCAATGCCCCATCCATCACCTGCAGCCCCGCGTCAAAGTGAAGCGGTTCGTAACGGCAACTGAACTCAGGATCCCCGCCACACTCGTCATTCTCACGCCCCGGGATAGGAAATTCGGTATCGGTAAAACTTTTAGGCACATCAATCTCAACACCACCCACAAGATCAATAACCTTTTGAAATCCGGAAAAGTCCAACACTAACGCGTATTGAATAGGAAGTCCTACCATGTCAGAAACAATTGCTTTCGCGAGTACCAACCCGCCTCCTTTTTTCTTTAATTCACCATAGTGATATGCGCTGTTTACCTTATCCTTGAGCGTATCACTCCAAATATCGCGCGGCACCGAAATCATGGCAAGCGTGTGGTTTTTTTCATGAAACGATAACACCATGATGGTATCGGTTAAATCGGTACCATCATGATCGCCACCCGGGATACCAAGAAGCAGGATGTTCACCCGGCCGTCTATCGGATGTAAATCCGCGCCTGCGTCAAACACTAACCGGAACAGTGTCGTAGGAGTAATACCCGTAGATGACATGAATTTCTGGGAAATCGCGATACCCCGGAGCAGTAAATATCCCACCAGCACCACACTGAGCGTGAAGATAATCCATACCACTTTCGACACGTGCACACGGCGGATACGAGGTTCCATATAGTTTTACGTAAATTACGACAACACAGCCCGGATAAGAGACAGGAATTTATCCGGATCCAAACTTGCCCCACCAACCCCGACACCGGAAAGGTATGGTTGATCGGTAAATCCTTTGACATTTTCGTGTGTCACACTTCCTCCGTATAAAATTGGAGCCGAAGGAAAAATCTGCTGTATTTCCCCGGCTGCTGCGTTCGCGTTTTCCGGTGAATCCGACTTACCGGAACCTATGGCAAATAACGGCTCATACAGAATAAGGCCACTGTTGGTAAACTCAGGAGCAAGCACGCTGAGTTGCTTCGCTTGCCCGGTACTTGATACACACACAATCGGCGTGATCCCTGCCGCAACTGCCCGTTTTACTTTTTGAGCCACTATCTCATCGGTTTCCCCGAAATGTTTCCGCCGTTCAGAGTGACCGATCATAACATGTGTCACATCATCTTTTATCATCGATGCAGCCACTTCACCGGTATAGGCTCCTGCGTCAAACAGGGAAATATTTTGTACTCCCAAGACATACGCGTCACTTTTGTGGGCAAACACCGGCACATGATGGAACGCGGGGCACAAAATAATGGTGATAGATTCAAGCACGGGAGGAAGATTTTTTACGAACGACTGCTGCCAAAGCACTGCTTCTGCGGTTGTTTTATTTGACTTCCAATTACCCAAAATGTAAAGCATTTTCATACCGGGTAGTGAAATTTCGACCATTGCGTTTTACGCTAACGGAAATTTCAATCTCCTTTCATGTCACCTAACAATTTTGCCTCATCCGGGCAATCTATTCAACGCGCAATGAGATCAAAGCGTGTCGAAATTCTACTACCCGGCATATGCTACTATTATAGTCTATGCACTCAGACCTCCTCAATGATTTAAACCCCGACCAGCAAAAAGCAGTCACGCACACGGATGGACCCGTGCTTATACTCGCCGGTGCCGGCAGCGGCAAAACCCGGGTACTCACCTGCCGGGTAGCATATTTAGTTGCAGAGAAAAAAATTTCCCCACACAACATCCTCATGGTGACATTTACCAATAAAGCAGCCAAAGAAATGAAAAACAGAATCCGCGCGCTTATTCATACCAAGGATCTCCCGTATGCGGGCACCTTTCACTCACTCTGCGCGCTTATCCTCAGAATAGACGGGAAGCATATCAACATACCGCCTAATTTCGTTATCTATGATGATCAGGATCAAATAGACGCCGTCAAAGATGTCATGAAAAAGCTGGATATTTCGCCAAAGCTCTACAATCCCCGCGCGGTGCTTTCCACCATATCACAAGCAAAAAATGAACTTATTCCCGCGCTGGAGTACCCCAATCTCGCCCGCGGCAATTTTCAGGAAACGGTTGCGCGCGTATATCTTGGCTACCAGAAGCTGCTGCTGGAAAACGAAGCGCTCGACTTTGATGACCTGCTTATGAAAACAGTCATGCTCTTCCGGAGAAACCCCGACGTGTTGGGCAAATACCAGGAAAAATATCACTATGTGTTAATCGATGAATATCAGGACACGAATAAGGCCCAGTACGAACTCACGAAACAATTAAGCGCCCGGTGGCGGAATATTTGTGTCGTCGGGGACGCGTCACAATCTATCTACCGGTGGCGGGGTGCGGATTTTCGGAACATCACCAATTTCCGTACCGATTTTCCGGAAGTAAAAGTATTTAATCTCGAACAAAACTACCGGTCTACCCAAACGATATTAAACGCAGCGTTCGGCGTCATATCCAAAAATACCTCACATCCTATCCTCAAGCTCTGGACAGATAAAAAGGGAGGCGAATACATCACGCTCTATGAAGCCCGCAATGAACAGGACGAGGCAACATTTCTCATACACATGATATTACAGTCGGGCAGACCATTTTCAGACTTCGCGGTTCTGTACCGCACCAATGCACAATCCCGGGTACTGGAAGAAGCATTCTTACACGCGGGCGTCCCATATACGCTGGTGGGTGGTACCCGGTTTTATGAACGGAAAGAAATCAAAGACGTGCTTTCGTACTTACGGTTACTCTCTAACCCCAAAGATACCGTATCGTACAACCGGATAGAAAAGCTTGGCAAAGGAAGAATGCAGAAATTCCTCTCGTTTGCAGATGAAACCATAAAAGATAACAAGCTCGTCAATTTCACTACCCTCGAACTCCTCGATAATACCCTGGATGCGACGCGATATCTCGAGCTCTATGACGCAAATGTAGAAGAAGAAGCATACCGCTTAGAAAATATTAAAGAGCTCCGCTCGGTGGCTACTGAATTTCCAGTACTCACCGAGTTTTTGGAAAACGTGGCGCTCGTCGAACAGGAATATATACCCGAACATGTCAAAGAAATGGGTGAAAACCGCCAGGCGGTAACACTCATGACACTCCACGCGGCAAAAGGACTGGAGTTTCCTATTGTCGCCATCGTTGGCATGGAAGAAGGCATATTCCCCCATAGCCGCTCACTTATGGAAAAAGATGAAATAGAAGAAGAACGGCGGCTCTGCTATGTGGGCATCACCCGGGCGAAGGAAAAGCTCTATCTTACGTATGCCAACAGACGATTGTTCTTCGGTGCCCGCACCCAAAACATGATTTCACGCTTTATCGCCGACATACCTGAATCAGCGCTGGATCTACAGGTTTCCCTTTCACAGGATCGGGGATTCCGGGATGACGATATGCTCCTTTAAGTAAAAAAGTGGAGTATCACCAAAAATGCGGCACCGATAAGAACGCCGACCGCCAACACCATTTCCATCGCGATAAATATTTTACCTACTCCATGTACATGAGAAAAAGAAAACAGCGGGGAAAATAAACGGCTATCAACGGGAAGCCAACTCACCGGCTCTTCATAATGCTTTCGTACGCGCACCTTTTTTGTCATCGATCGATATTGTACCATACGCATAAAAGCGAGATAATACACCCATGCCACAGACCGACCACGCTCCTCAACAATCCTCCGCTGACATCAAAAACTGGAACAACCACGCGGCACATCCGCTACAATCCTGGGAATGGGGGGAATTCCGGAAAGCGATGGGTATCGATGTGGTACGCACCAAGCACGGACAACTGACGTTTCACCGGGTACCACACACACCCTGGGTTATCGGCTACTTCCCCAAAGGAGCCAAACCTACTCCCGAAATGCTTCGCGATCTTACCGCCCTCGGTGCATCAAAAGGTGCTATTTTTATCCAATTAGAACCCAACATTGCGGCATCCGAGCGCCTTGTTACTATCCGTGGACTCCGCCCATCACATCACCCACTCTTTACCAAATATACCTTTGTCCTGGATCTGAGCAAATCAGAAGAGGAGCTCATGAAGGCGATGCACGCCAAAACCAGATATAATCTGCGCGTTGCTCAAAAACACGGTGTCACCGCGAGTGAAGATAATTCCGAAGCCGCATTTTCCGAATATCTCCGGCTCAATGAAGAAACAACCGGTAGGCAGGGATTTTTTGCACACGACACCCGGTACCACCAAACCATGTGGCGCATTATGCGGGACGCCGGTATTGCGCATTTATTTACGGCAAAATACCAAGGAAAAATTCTTGCGGCGTGGATATTGTTTACGTGGAATAAAACAATCTACTATCCGTACGGTACATCATCACGCGAGCACCGCGAGGTTATGGCACCAACACTGCTACTTTGGGAAACCGCGCGATGGGCAAAAGCGCATGGGTTTACGTCATATGACTTATGGGGTGCTATGGGTCCTGAACCCGATACCAACGACCCATGGTTTGGCTTTCACCGGTTTAAGCAGGGATTTAATCCGGCTCTTGTCGAAAACATCGGCTCATTTGATCTCGTCATCAATCCGTTTTTATACAAATTGTTTACGCTGGCCGATACCATCCGGTGGTTTTTCCTCAAGCGGAGCGTCAAGAGCTAAACCAACATATCATGGAAATACAACAATCGCCTTATTACGCGGACTTTATTCGGTCGCTCGGGTGGGTTGTCGAAACAATCGATGACGGTAACATTTTTATCAAGCCGTTTCCCATTATCGGCGGTCTCGCCAAAATACAGCGGGTCACTACCCTTCCGTCAGTAAAAAAACTTTTACCGGTGCTCAACAAACACCGTGTCCGCACGGTAGCCATAGAACCGGACCGTCATGTCAGCCAAAAAGCGCTAACCTCGTGGTGCCGTCAAATACCCCGGCATATAAAAATAAATAAAGATCCGTATATCCCGACAAAAACCATCCGTGTCGACCTTGCTGCCAATGAGCAGGACATATTTCACCGGTTTTCAGAAGCAAAACGCCGGGCGGTGCGGCGGGCGGAAAAATACGGGGTGACCGTGTCGGTAAGTGACGACATCACTACGTTTTTGCGGCTCAAAAGCACCTCTGCAGGATTTTTAGGATTTATCACTACATCCGGGGTGCATAAGCTCTGGCAAGTACTCCCAAAGCAGCATAAATCCATACTCCTTGCCCGGGATGAAAACCAACAGGTTATCGGCGGCATCCTACTTCTATTTTGGGACAGGATCGCCTACTACTGGATAGCAGGCGCGCTGATGAAAGGCAAAAAAATGTTCGCGCCGACCCTTCTCGTGTGGGAAGCGCTAAAAGAATCAAAAAAGAAAAAATGCGTGGCACTTGATTTTGTCGGCGTATGGGACGAACGTAAACCAGATAGTAATCATGAATGGAAAGGGTTTACAAAATTTAAAGAAGGATTTGGTGGATACGAGCTGTATTATCCCCTCGCCACATAACCACTGTCTCAGGAAACGCTGCAAAACATTTTATACTCACAGTCTTTACAGAGCATGTTGCCTGAACAGCGGAAATCTGACGCTTCTATTTGCCTGGCGATATCGATAATCATAATTTTTTCTTTTTCCAGCTGTTCCATAGTGCGGGTTGTGGAAATTTTTGTTTGCGTATCGAAAAAATATAGCGACAACGTAATATCTTCGGTTTTCTTGCCAAAAGGCACAGCGTGTATTTCGCTTGCGGCCAGCGCGTACATGGAAAGTTGTAAATTCGCGTCTACTTCCCGTTTCGATGGCATCCGGCCGGTTTTATAATCTATTATCTCCAATTTCCCATCCGGCAACATGTCGATCCTATCGATCTTCCCTCCGATTTTTAATGACTTTCCTTCGTGCGTAATAGGCACAGTAAATGGCTGTTCGAGCGCGGCAATTTTTGTCTCCGGGGTAAATTCTTTTGCAAAATAATCAGTGAGGTACTGTTCACCCCGCTTTTTCATATCCTCTTCATACCGTTTATTTTCGTATCCGGCTTTCTGCCACCTGCTCGTGAGCAGGCTGAGCAATAACTCCCGGTTTACCTTTTCTCCTGCGGCGTGCAGCTCATAAAAATCATGCAGGGCATTATGGATGCTCGTTCCGAATGACAGAGATGCCGAGGGAGGAGTCGGGATATTAAGGAAATACCTGAGTTTATAATGCAGCGGACAAAGCCGGAAAGTTTCTATCTGCGAATACGAAAGATACGTAATCATCAGTTTTTTTGCCTCCCCCGGTGCCGCCGGTACCGCATCTTTTTTCCAATCTAGCAATGATAGCTGCGATGGCCGTAGGCTGGGGGCGACGACTGATGTTTCACCGATCACTTCGTACACAAACGGGGAAAGTTTTTTCTCCCGCTTTCCCTCACCGTAATAATTGGCTCCGGTAAGGTAAAGCAAATCCTGTGCCCGGGTCATCCCCACATAGCAAAGCCTGCGTTCTTCCTCCACGTGATAGTCTCCTTCAGGCAGTTCCTCTTTGATAAGCTCCTCGGGTATGGGGATTGTCTCCCGCCGTTCTACCGTTGGGAACCGGGCGGACACCAGATTAACCAAAAACACGACCGGAAACTCCAAGCCTTTGCTGCTATGTACCGATAAAATATTCACGGCATTATTACTCATCCAATCGCTGTCGTTGGCAAGCGGCGATTCCCCAAGTTCCATAGATAGCTCAATCCAATCGAGTACCGCGGGGACACTCGCGTCCGCGTGATCAGTTTCATATGTTTTGAGCTTGCTGAAAAACTTGGAAATATTATTAGCGATTTTTTCATCAACCGGAGCGCTGTAATCGAGGATATTTTTCATCATGCCGGTATCGCGCAAAAAATAAAACAGTATTTGTCCCGCACTTTCCCGCGTCACGAGCCCCATGTGTTTGTGGATCATTGTGATGATTTCTTTTATTTTCTGTGTTGTTGCTTCACCGATTACCGGAACGTCGACACCAACGGCATCCCGCAACCCGGCTGTTATTTCGCCTGCCTCAAAAAGCGATATATTTTGTCTCCGCGCAAAATTTGCAATTGCCGCGATGTCCCTAGGCGGAAACGCAAAGTAATCCATGGAAAGCACCCGAAACATTGCTACATTATCTTCAAAGTTATCGATAACTTGGAGGTATGAGATAAGCTCCTTTATCTCCTGCTGGCGGAACAGCTGTCCGGGTCCCAAAAATTGGAACGGAATATTGTGGCGCATAAGCGCGCGGGTAAACGGCTCGGCGTGATTGTTGGCCCGCACAAGGATTGCCATATCCTTCCAGTTATATGTGCCGCCGCCTGGCTTTTTTAGTTCTGACACGCGCTTCATTTCTTTGGCTACCGCGTCTGCTTCATTTTCTACCCGCTCTTCATACAGTAACTTCGGCCACTCACCGGACAAATTGCGTGCAGAAGTGAGTTTTTTATTGATATGTTCTTTTACCTCCAACCTATCCGGGTTATTGTGCTGTATCAGCTGATATGATGCGTCCAATATGGATTGTGTCGAGCGGTAATTCTGGGAAAGCACAATAAGTTTTGCTTTCGGAAAATGCACCCGGAAAGACAGCACGTTCGACACGGCAGCTCCCCGGAATTTATAAATACTTTGGTCGTCATCACAAACTGCCGTAATATTTTGCCGCTCACCAGCAAGCAGTGCCACCAATTCGTTCTGGGCAATGTTGGTATCCTGGAATTCATCAACTAATATGTAGTTAAACTGCTGCTGATAAAAACCAAGAATATTTTTGCGGGTTCTAAAAAGTGACAACGTTTTGGTTATGAGATCCCCGAAATCCATAAAACCTTCTTTTATCTTGAGCTCCTGATATGCTTTGTACGTACGGGAAAGCTCCGTATATTTCTTTACCTCCAGAACTTCCTCTTCACCTTCTGCCTTCGCTTCCCTTCCTTTCACCCATGCCGCGTACTGCTCCGGAGACACGTCTTCATCCTGAAGGCGCGAAAAATGCTGCAGCATACCGCTTATAAATTTCGTGGGGTTTCCCAACGGACGGAAGTAGTCGAGATCAAAATGAAACAGGTTTGCGCGGAACAACATGGTCGCATCGGTATCGGTCATCAGGCGGTAACTTGGGTTTAACCCGATATGTATTGCTTCCTGCCGGAGCAGGCGGTCACAAAATTTGTGAAATGTCGAAATCCACATCTGGGTATACCCATACGGCATAATGACGTCGACCCGCTCCTCCATCTCGCGCGCCGCTTTTTCCGTAAACGTAAGCGCGAGAATTTGTGAAGGCAATGCTTTGCCGGTGTGAATGAGTTGTTTGATGCGTTCCGTAACAACGGTGGTTTTACCGGTGCCGGCACCGGCGATAATGAGGAGCGGTCCGTCACCGAAATTGACGGCTTCCTGTTGTTTTTCGTTGAGGCTTTTTTTATCTACGGGGAGTTTCGCCATCGTTGGCTCATTATAATCTTACTCAAGGATCTTTTCGAGGAGAGCCGGAAATTCCCTGTATTGCGGGCCTTTTTCTAAGTTAAAATGCCCCTGACCGGGAATAAAAACAAATTCCGCATCAAGTGCTTTTTGAAGTTCTTTTGCGTCTTCTATGGGCACGTGCGGATCATCATCGGAATGATACACAATAAATTTTTTCGCGTGCTTTTTAATTTCCCCGTAATCAATGGGTGTACGGAATAATCCAAGGATACTATCCCAACCATGGGTATTGGTGAAAGCCCCGACGGTAATACACCGGTCAATCACGGTATCTTCCGGGAGCCGCTGTAATAACCGTAACGCGGCAACCCCTCCCGATGAGTGTCCTACAATAATTGTTTCGGGGGTAAACTTCCATTCCTTATTGGAAAAAATGTGATTGAGATACCGCTCTTCGTCCGGCTGGCTAGATTGGGGTAAATCAGGCGCCCAAACCTCAAAGCCCCGCTTAACTAACTCCTGCGAAAGCCAAGGAAACCAGTTACCCGCCGAGGTATTGCCAGTGCCGTGAAGTATTAGAACGTTTGCCATATTATTCCGGTAGTATTTTGGGCTCATCGGTACTCTCGCCCAATGTCTGGGTCTGAGAAAGTTTTTGCCCCAAAAGCGAAAACGACCCGGATACGTTACTCATGGAGTTATAGGCATTATTAATGTGTTTCCCCAATACCCCCAAATTTTCTTCCACCTTCCCGTAATCTTTTTGTATTGCCCGTAAAAGCTGAAATACATGACGCGACTTCTGCTCCAGGTCTTTCCCTTGGAACGAAAGCAACAACACCTGCAAATGCGCATACAGCGTGTTTGGGGACACTGGGTATACCCGTAGCCGCCGTGCGTAATCCATAAGCTCTTCCATATTCGCCATTTCGTAATACACTCCCTCGCTGGGTATATACATAAGAGCAAAATCCATCGTGCCCTCTTCGGGCAATATATATTTGCGGCTTATATCGGTCACATGTTTTTTAACATCGGTGATAAAGTCCCGCTTGGCTGACGCGCGCAGCGCCTCCGTTTCGCCTTTATGCATTTTGGTAAAATTTTCCATCGGGAACTTTGAATCAACACATAAAAGCCCGGCATCTGTTTTTAACACCGCATCTACTTTCATGCCGCTTTTGAACGCGTACTGAAGGTGGAACGAATTTTTCGGAAATGTCTGGCCAATCATGTCCTGCAACACCTGCTCTCCGATGTTACCCCGCAGTTTTGGTGACTGCAAAAACTCCTGTAAACTCCGGATACCCTTCCCCACCTCAGACATCTCTCCTAAATTCTGCTTAAGATCGCCGATCACCCGGGCAGCGGTATCGAGACGGTCGTTTAACTGTTTGGTGTTTGCCTGGAGTAATTTACTTACGTCAGTCGTTTGCCCCCGCATCGCATCGTTCAACGCTTTGTTCGTATTTTCGATGGACGCCTGCATGGATTTAAGCCACTCCGTAAGTGTAGAATCATCCTTCTTTTCGGTGAGCTTAGCGAGCTCTTTTTTGACTAAATACGCAAGCACTCCAAAGCCGGCAATGATGACAACAATGAGGATGAGAAAATCGGAGCTCATGATGCCCCATTGTAGCACGCATATAAACTCACCTACAATAAATCTATGGATCACCAATCCAAGACGCGCAATCCATTGCTCCTATTTGCGGGGCTTACGGGTATTATCGTGCTATCGGCGTACATAAATATATTATCACCGGACTCCCCTTTCGCCCTTGCCGGTTTTTTTGTACTCGTCACGTTTTCGATAGGCACCTTATGCGCGTATCTTTTACAAAACACCCGCCGCGCCACACTTATCGCCAGCAGCATTTCCGTATATCTCATACTGCGCCTCCTCGGACTCCGGCATCCACTCTACGCGCTGCTGCTCGTAGCAAGCATTGTTGCACTCGAATTCCTTTGGAGGGATAATTCATGAATAACTTGCTACAATACGGGAACGTATGAACAAAAAATGCTACATCACCTGCGCCATTCCATATGTAAATGCCGCTCCGCATATTGGGCACGCGTTGGAATTCGTGCAGGGAGATACCATCGCACGGTTTCACCGGCTACTTGGTGAAGAAACCATACTGCTCTCCGGTGGTGATGAAAACGCGCTCAAAAATGTACAGGCCGCGGAAAAAGCAGGAGCGCCTGTTCAGCAGTTTATCGACGAAAACAATATTAAGTTTCAAGAACTGACCAAAGCACTCGGCTGCCAATTTGATGTCTGGCAAAAAGGCAGCGACACCGTGCATCACTTCCCCGCCAGCCAAAAACTGTGGGAACTCTGCGACAAAGCCGGAGATATTTATAAAAAATCTTATGAAGGCCTGTACTGCGTTGGCTGCGAAACGTTCTATGAACCGGAAGAACTCAATGAACAAGGTGAGTGTTTTGAGCATCCTGGCAAAAAACTGGAAGTCGTTAAAGAAGAAAATTATTTTTTCCGGCTTTCCAAATACCAACAGCAAATTATCGACCTCATCGTAAACGGCAAACTCGCGATCACACCGGAGAGCCGCAAAAACGAAGTGCTATCGTTCCTTAAGCAACCGCTTATCGACATCAGTATTTCGCGGAGCAATGAGCGGGCAAAAAATTGGGGCGTGCCCGTTCCCGGGGATGATACCCAAAGAATGTACGTGTGGTTTGACGCGCTCAATATTTATCAGTCTGGTGTCGGTTTCGGATGGGACGACACAATGTACAACAAGTGGTGGCCGGCGGATGTGCACGTCATCGGCAAAGGTATAAGCCGCTTTCACGCGGTCTACTGGCCGGCATTCTTACTCTCTGCCGGACTACAGCCGCCAAAATCTATATTTGTCCACGGATACTTTACGGTAAACGGGCAAAAGATGAGTAAAACGCTGGGCAATGTCATTGACCCCAACGAACTTATCAACAAATACGGCGCGGACGCGCTCCGGTATTATTTCCTGCGTGAAATCCCCCCTTCCGCTGATGGCGATTTTTCCGAGCGGAGGTTTAAGGAGCTCTATAACGCCGATCTTGCCAACGGCTTGGGCAATCTTATCTCAAGGATCGCAAAACTCGCGTCAACCGCCGAAGGGATCGTTATACCCACTCCACAACCATTCGCCTCGTATTTACTGCTTAATCCCGCCTACAAAGCCTTTATAGACGGGTATCAGTTTAACGAAGCGCTGAATTATATATGGGGTCGCATAAAGACACTGGATATTGCCGCCAATGAAAAAAAGCCCTGGGAAAAAGCCGGTAAAGAGCTCACTGATGCAATAAACTTTTTTATAGTTCCCATCCAGGAAATCAGCACGCTTCTTCTGCCGTTCATGCCCGAAACTGCAAATAAAATTCTCAAACAATTTTCAGGCTCGACCATAACGACAGGGTCACCCATGTTTCCGCGTCTTACATAACGCACTGATTTGTTACGTGTTTATAACTAATTGTTAAAAGTTAATTTATTACCTTGTCAGTCTGTTAATTGTTAACAGTTAATTTGTTAATAGTTATGTACATCGACACCCACGTACAGCTTAATTTTTCTGACTTTGACGCCGACCGCGCTATGGTAATCGGCAACGCCAAAAAAGCTGGCGTCAAGCAGTTTATCGTGCCCGGCGTCGATCATCTTTCCTGCCGCACTGCGGTGCACCTTGCCCGGAAACATCCCGGCGTTATTTTTGCCGCAGTGGGATATCACCCATACGAAGCACCAAAAAACCCGGATCTTTCATATCTGGAAACCCTGCTCCAAAACGGGGAAAACAAAAAATATATTGTCGCGATAGGCGAATGCGGACTGGACTACCACCAATACAAGGGTGAAGTGGCCGGCGGCAGGAAAGATCTACAACAAAAACTATTTCGTGAACAATTACAGTTGGCGCTTGACCACGATCTACCCGTCATCATGCATTGCCGTGAAGCATTCGGTGATTTATTTGCGGCACTCGAAGGACTTTCCAAAATTCCCCGCGGGGTAGTGCACTGTTTTTCTGGCGGGCTACAGGATCTGCGGGTGATACAGGAAATGGGCTTGTATGTGGGAATAGACGGAAACGTGACGTACTCTAAGCAACTCGCTAGCATTGTCCCCCACATTCCTCTATCCATGCTGCTCTTGGAGACTGATGCCCCATACCTGACACCCGTTCCCCACCGGGGAACCCGCAATGAACCGAAATTTATCCCCCTTATCGCAGAGCAAATAGCCAAACTCCAAGGGGTAAAAACCGGTGCCATTATGGAAGGAACCACAAAAAACGCGCGTACCCTTTTTTCTCTTTCGGAAAATGCATGACTACGGCACCAACAAATGCGCCTATAAACTCGAAATCACTAGGTTCTGCACCATGTCACGTGGTATAATTTAGCCTGATCCTATGCGCCAGATATTTTTGCGCTACCCCAATAAAACGTTGCGGTTTTTTGAAATAGCGATTCCTCTATTTTCGTGGTTTATTATCACGCTTCCTTTATGGCTTTCGTTTTGGCACCCGGCTATGGTTGCCTACCTCATCATCACATTCGATGTGTACTGGTTTTATAAATCGGTTACTCTTGTCATCTTTGCCGTCCGGTCGTTTGTTACTTTTACCGCCCATGCCGCTATTAATTGGCTGGCACTCGCAAAAAGTCTTCCTAACTTTGAAAACATCTGGCACGTTATCATCATTCCCGAATACCAGGAACCGATGCACATCTTAAAACGCACACTGGAAAATCTGGCAAATCAGGATTTTCCGCGCGAACGGATGATCGTCGTGCTCGCCACGGAAACCAAAGACACCAATAGTGTCGCGACAGCTGCCCACCTCAAGCAGGAATTCGGCAAACGTTTTGGCCACTTTCTCGTGACCCAACACACGCTGGTTGCGGGTGAAATCGCCGGCAAATCTTCTAATATGGCGCATGCCGCAAAACAGGCAGCGCTCCTTATAAAATCAGAAAAAATCCCGCTGCCTTGGGTGACCGTCACTTCCTGTGACGCGGACGCGCTACCCCATCCAAAATATTTTTCCGCTCTCGCATACCAGTTTTTGAAAGACCCCGATCGCCATGATCATTTTTATCAGGGGAGCATCATGTTTTACAACAATATTTGGCGCATTCCGCTTCCCTACCGGTTTCTCAATACGCTTAATAGCATGTGGAACCTCGCGTTTTTGTCGCAACAATCTCGGCTTATCAATTTTTCTACCTACTCGCTTTCTTTCCAGACAGCCGCTTCGGTTGGTTATTGGGCAGTTGACGTCATACCTGAGGATTATCACATGTTCTTTACCGTATATTTTGCCCGGGGCGAACGCGTATCGGTGCAACCCATATTCCTACCAATACTAGTCGATGCCGCAGAGAGCACGGGATTTTTCAGGACATTTATCAACCAATACGAGCAGTCTAAGCGGTGGGCGTGGGGGGTATCTGATATCCCCTATGTTATCCGCGAAGCGTTCCTGCATCCGGAAATTAAGCTATCCGACCGTGTACGGAGAGTTGCGTCACTTTTGGAACATCATATCCTTTGGCCGACAAACTGGTTTATCCTTACGCTAGGCAGCACCGTTCCTCCACTGGTTAATCAGGATTTCGCGCGAACCGTTTTGGGGCACAACCTCGCGCGGATTTCTTCTGGAATTCTGACACTATCGACCATCTTTTTGATTATCGTATTTATCATTGACTGGCGTATCAAACCCCCGCCACCCAAAGCGTATCCCAAATGGAAGCTGCCTCTTTTGTACCTCCAATGGCTAACATTACCCATCATTTCGTTTTTTCTCTCGGCGCTCCCGGGACTTGATGCCCACACGAGACTTCTCCTCGGTAAACGACTAGAATACCGCGTGACGGAAAAGATATAATGATATAAGCATGCTGAACCTATTACTCACCCATACGCCGCTTTTGTATCTGGTACAAAGTTTATGGCGGGATGAAGCGTTTTCTGTCCTTGCTTCACAACAACCCATCTCATTTATTATTACCAGGTTAGGATTTGAGCCACCTGTCTACTACACACTACTTCACTTTTGGATAACATTATTCGGGACCAGTGAAGTTGCCGTAAGAAGCTTATCGCTGCTCGCATTTTTGATGGCGACTATTCTCATCATCGAATGGGGACATACCATGTACAAAAAACATTGGCTTGCATGGTATATGCCGCTAATTTTTTTCCTTAATCCCATGCTGTTGTATTACGCATTTGAAGTGCGTACCTATGCGTGGTATACATTTTTCGCAACCGCCATGCTTATCACATACACGGAGAAAAAATGGTGGTGGTTTATTGCGGCGGCAGTACTGGGTTTTTACACACATGTATATCTTCTGCCATTTTTCGGAACACTCATACTGCATTATCTGTGGACAAATAAATCCTCGCTCCGGTCATTTTGGACGTTTATAAAAAAAGATAAAGGTATTCGTTCGCTGGCGCTTGCGGGCGCACTGATGATTCCGTGGTTAATAAAAATCGCCATCGAAGCGGTACGGCTAAAAAGCTCATGGTATTTCCCGGTCGACTGGCAACTCGTAAAATCGGCACTTGGAAATTTATTTGTAGGTTATGAAGGTACCCCATGGTACGGCTGGAAATATACTTCCTATCTGTCACTCGGTATTATCGGAGCATCGCTTCTCGCGCTAAAAGATAAAACACACCGGAACCGAAATCTCCTGTTTATTCTGTTTGGCGTATTGCCCCTTACTGCCATCATCGCCGTGTCATTTATAAAACCGCTATATGTAAACCGGTATCTTTTACCTGTCACAATTGCCGAAATACTTATCGTCATCGCGGCACTTGCCGCGATTAAAAATACCATTGTTCAAAAAATAGCAGCGGGGGCACTGCTTGCCGGCGTTGTATGGTTTAACTGGTGGTATCCGCCATATCACGCAAAACCGCCAATCCGCACCACTTTTGAACAAATATATACCCTCGAAAAACCGGGTGACGTCATCCTCGCCGCGGATTCGCTTATTTATCTTGAGGCACTCTACTACGCCAAAGATAAAAGCCGCGTGTTTCTGTATAACCCAAACAACAATGAATTTCCGTGGTACGTCGGAGACGCGCTCATTACCCCATCCCGCATGATCCGCGATTACCCGATATACCCCATGCGAGGCTTTTTGATATATCCCGATACGACATTCGAAGTCGTCTACAAAATGCCATTATGAAGTTTACGCTACCTGTATCTCCTCCACAAAACTTATTGCAAGGGATTGGCCCGACCAAAACAACATGGGAATACCGGTGGGCAACGAACGCGGTTGTCGCCCAGTTATTTGTCGGAAGCGGTATCATCGCGTGGTATTGGAGATTTTTACCTCCGGAAATACCGCTATGGTACAGTAGGCCATGGGGTCAGGAGCGGCTAGCATCGCCATGGTTTCTTTTCCTGCCGCTTATAACAGCAGCGCTTGTCTACGTAATCAATCTGTTTATTATTGCTAAATTTGCGTCACAACACCCCATGTTTACCCGCGTACTCCTCCTCACCTCCCTGCTTGTTTCATGTTTAAGTGGCATTATGGTTATACGCATTGTTACGCTTATAAGTTAATGATCGAATTTCTTCCATCACTGATTATCACAGCCCTATTAACCTTTGGCTTAACGCCGCTAGTGATCAGGTTTGCCCATCATCATGGACTTGTGGATGATCCAAAGCACCGGTATCACCCCGCGCACACGCACAAAGGAGTAATTCCGCGTGCCGGAGGGTTAGCATTATTTCTCGGCATTGCCACCATGATGCTTGTTACGCTCCCCATGAACGCGCAAATTATGGGCATCATCGTAGGAAGCCTTATCCTTATGATCGTCGGTCTTTTTGATGATAAGAAGGATGTGAACCCCTACATCCGGCTCGGAACAAATATTTTAGTGGCGGTAATTGTGGTCGGCACCGGCAGCAGTATACCTTTTATCACTAATCCGCTGACCGGCGGCGTGCTGCCGCTCTCAATATGGAGTATTACCATGGAACTGGGGAGTACCAGTATCGTTATCGGACTCCCTCATCTATTGGCCATTCTCTGGATTGTGTGGACCATGAATATTATCGGCTGGTCTGCCGGGGTCGATGGGCAAATGCCCGGCTACGTGGCGATTTCTGCATTTGTACTGGGACTACTTTCACTCCGGTACAGCTTGCTTGATGCCAATCAAATTTGGGTAACAATTCTCGCCTTTATCGTGGCTGGGGCGTATGTAGGATTTCTTCCCTGGAATTTTTACCCCCAGCGGATTATGCCGGGTTACGGAGGAAAAACATTAGCGGGATTTTTCCTGGCTCTCCTGGGTATTCTTTCATTTGCCAAACTAGGAACTGCGCTCCTTGTGCTCGGTATTCCCATGCTGGACGCGGTTGCCACCCTCATACGGCGCATCGGGATGAGAAAGTCGCCCGTACTTGCTGACCGGGGACACCTCCACCACCGCCTGCTGGATCTGGGATGGAGCAAGCCAAAAATCGCCTTGTTTTACTGGGGAGTCTCGGCTATACTGGGGCTGGTATCGCTTACCGTCACGAGCACGCTAAAAGTATTCACTTTTGTCGCCGTGGCAGTAGCGCTATCTATGTTTCTTGTATGGGTCAGCTTCTTTACGCAATTCTCAAAGCAGCAAGACCACGACAGTGGCTAAAAAATTTAGCCCTGTTTACCACGATTTTTTTTACCGGACATTTATTTAATGCTTCGCTTCTCAGTGACTCGTTACTTGGATTTGTCGCGTTTTGTTTTCTTTCGTCCTCGAACTACATCTTAAATGACGTATTGGACGCGCCCGCTGACCGGCGGCATCCATTTAAAAAATTCCGTCCGGTAGCCAGCGGCAAATTACCGGTAAAAACCGCACTTCTCGTATCCCTGCTATTGCTTGTCTCAGGATTGGGACTGGCGCAAATGATCGGGCAGACATTTTTCCTTTTCTCGCTCGTGTTTATCCTTTTGCAATATTCGTATTCGATTATCCTAAAGCACATTTCGGTTATTGATATCATCGCTATCACCGCAGGATACGTGCTTCGCGTCTATGCAGGAGAGGCGGCGAGCGGTTATCACATTTCTATTTGGCTCGCACTTGCGGCACTATCACTCGCGTTATTTCTTGCGATCGGTAAACGCAGGGCAGAGCTCACCCTCATCCAGGGCTCCGGTGATGCGTCACCAAAAGACACGAGGGCAGCACTGTCGCACTATTCTGAAAAGCTTCTGGACGCTTATACCTCCATGTTTGCGACCAGCACATTTATTTCGTACACCTACTTTACGTTCCTTGAACGTCCGATCACTCAGGGGCTTATTTTTAAAAACTACAGTGATTTCGTCATCGGTATTCCCGACCGCAAATGGATGATGATGACGATCCCCTTTGTGTTATACGGCATCATGCGGTACATGCAGCTTATTTATCACGGAAAGGGTGAATCACCGGAGCAAGTACTGACCACCGATCTGCCGCTGCTTAGCACCGTTATTCTCTGGACAGGCGCCGCGTTTTTCGTCATCTACGGCATCGGGGGCTAAGTTTTCTTCAGGAGTTTATATCTGTTTTCTCACTGACCACGCGGACAAGCTGGGAGTCATCCCATATGCTGTAGTTATAGATAATCCCCGGCTTATTGCCTAGCATATGCGGAAGATAATATTTGACGGGCGGAAACACTTCTTGTTTACTCATGACCTGGATTTTGTCCATCCAGGTTGCGCTCCCTTCGCGGGAACTAACTATAACGTCCGGCTTTGTCGTGACACTCGCGAGAAAACCAAATACGACAAATAACTCATTGCGGTCGATATGCTGATGCATCGCGACAAATTTCAGCTGCACCTGTGTTGTCGGAAGCAACACGCCAACTTCTTCATGAACTTCGCGGATAGCAGCAGACAACGGATCTTCACCTGCTTCTATATGCCCTCCCGGAAGTGCCAACCAACCTGGAAACACTTTTTTTGTGTCACTTCGCCGGAACATAAGCACCTCTTCTCCGCATACCACGGAGATATCTACGGTGAATATGGGCTTCATAGCGTCCTTCGACTTCGGTGTGGAAGTATCCATGGGTTAAGTATACCAGAGGTGAAAAAGCGGCCGGGATTATTCGGTTTTGTCCGCGTATTGGGAAGATATCCAACCTTTGTTGGTACCATCATAGGAAATCTGATACCAGGAGCTTTGCGTATTAAATAAGTGATACCGTTCACCTGGATTGACTCTCGCGGCTTCCGTAGAAGAAGTTGATGGCTCCATACGCACCCGCAAAAATCCGGTCGGCGTATCTTTGATAGTGACATACGGTTTTTGCGGCGTGGCAGATGACGTCGCGCTTGTACCCGCGGCAGCTGCCGGAGACGGCGTTACCCCGGCAGAAGGAGACGATTCGCTTGTCACCGGAACTCCTCCCGCTGACAATGCCAACTTCATGCTCGCGATCAGCTTGTAGCCGGCCGTAAGCTTCACCTTCATGCTTCTTGTTAAAAAGCCGGGGGAAGTTACCGTAAGGGTATGATCTCCTGCCGCTGCGTCTGAGATAGTAATCGGCGAAATCCCTTTGGTCACATCATCGAGAACGACAGAGGCACCGTCTGGATTGGTGATCACCGAAAATTCCGGCTTACCGGCGACACTTTTTTCCAACCATAATACGTCTACCGCGGAAGAAAGTTCGGACTCAGAAAGAATAGCGTTGACGTACGTAAGGAGGTTAGCGCCCACCGATATTTTTGCCTGCCAGGGAGCAACTTCCCCCGTCGTCGATTCGGCCACCAACCGGATGGTATATTCGCCTGCCGTCACTTTTTCCCGTAACGGGGTGCGGCCTATGTGCTTATTGTCCAAAAAAACGCTCACCGTGGGCGTTGCGTCGACGCGTAACTCACCCTCCTTGGGTGCACGGTTTCCTAATAATTTCACGGCTCCCACGATAATGAGGATAATAACAAGAAAAATGAGGAGAAAGCTGATTTTACGCTTCATAAATTGAGTTCGATCATACCACATATGACAAGTTTCAGGCAATGTTACAGGCTCTGCCAAATTTGACATTAGGGCTTTTTTACGCTACAATACGCGGTATTGAACCACTCCCTCCAGGGGTGGTTTTTTAGTCACTACACCTATGTACAAAACCGCGCTTTTATGGCTGACACGGCCGTACCACGGAAGCAACCGGTTAAGCCGCGTCATCCGCCAAAAAATTGAAGGTAAGCCGCTTTCTGAGATCATCGGCATACCGCTTATCAGCATCGCATTCTTTGCGGCTATTGTCGTGCCTCAAACGCAGGCTGGTTTTAGCGCGGCCGAGGTATACCTGGATACCCAGACTACCACGGTTAATGCTGTGGTGACCGCCTCCCGTTTCCGCTGGCCACTCGCAACCTTTGGCATTTCCCAGTTCTCTTCCGGCTGGCACACGGCACTTGATCTCACCAACCCCGCCGGCACTCCTATTTACCCGGTCACGGATGGAAAGGTCATTCTGGTTGCCTCTCAATTTAACGGGTATGGCAAACATGTCATCGTGGCACACGGCAATGCCATGACCTCGACGTACGCCCATTTATCAAAAATTAAAGTGAGTGAAGGCCAAGTGGTGACTAAAGACACCGAGTTGGGTACAGTTGGCGCCACCGGCTGGGCTACCGGAAACCACTTACATTTAGAAATCCATCAAGACGGGGTCGCCTTAAATCCTATGGAAGTATTGCCGCAAATCCAAAAGTACGAACCCGGCCGTCAGATAACTCATCAGCGTGATGTGATTTCGGCTGATGCCTCCTTATAAATACTTCGCAAAAAAACCGGTAACCGGTGTGTGTACCACCGGAAACAACGCCGCATTTCCCTTATACTTGTGATCAACTCCGTTGAGGAGGAGCCATTCCTTCGGACAGCGGAGCGCTTCATAAATTCTTTCCGTCTCCTGCCATGGAACCTCAGTGTCCAATAATCCTGCAATGACCAGCGCATGAGGATTACATACGCAACTCGCCGCCGCTAACACGTCGTGCTGCGGCAGTTCCGCGTCAAGCCAGTACGCATACGGCACCCGGATAGTCTTGCCGTCCCTACCGCTTATTTTCTCCATATATCCAGTTTTTTTCCACTCTCCTTCTATAGCCCCATATGATGTTTTGGCAAATTCGACCGGCGCAGAGACGGCACAGAGCGCTTTTACCCCCGCGTGATCATAACTAAACAACACCGCAAGCTTGCCGCCCAGACTGTGACCATATACACCACATCGCGTCATATCCACATATGGTAGTTTCGCCATGTGGTTGTATACCGCTTCAGCATCCCGGCGGTAATTACTAAAGCGGTAATCATGCGCAAGCGACCCTTCGCTGTCACCAAAACCGGATGCCGTAAACCGCACCGCGACTACTCCCGCTTCTGCTAACCGTTTTGCTATATCAACTAAATCAGCGCTCTCCTTATATCCGGTAAATCCGTGGAAAATAAATACGATGGGTAATATACCTTCTGCGTCCGGTTTATAAATTTCAGTGGCGAGATTGAATTTTTTTGCGTTAGGAATCTGTAAGACTATCGTTTTGTAGGTCATGGTCATAATAGAGCTGCCCAGGACACAATCTCTTTTACAAATAGCGCTTCTTTTCCACTAAAACCGTGATCTGCATCCGGCACAATGATACTTTTGTATACCGGGGATGTGGCGTGCGCGTCAAATGCGTTACGGATGATTTCTACAGGGCGGTCCGCATGTTCATCTTTCCCCGCAAAAATAACAAGGAGCGGCGCTTTAATCACGCTAAATGCCGACAGCGCGCCCACGTCATCCCGGTAGTTAAAAACATCTTCCGGCGAACCTTCGGCTAACAAGCTCATCCATCGCTTGGGGGTAAGCGGGAAAAAATCATACCCCATGAGCAACTCATCACCTTTGCCTTCGTTAATTTTCTGTTCCATGATGCGGCGGTGCTCCCTGTTTGTCGCTGCATCAAATCCTGCTGAGTATCTATCGGACATAGGCCCTGCCAGCACAACCCCGGCAACCCGCGGGTCCGATACTGATCCCGCGTAGTAGCATACTTTATTTGCGCCGGTACTATGACCGACCAGCACGACGCTGGTGTATCCGCGGCTCACGAGAAACGATACCATCGCGTCGATATCTTTAGTGCAGTCCGTAAAATTTTCTACTCCGGAGCCGATCGTCTCATGCACATATCCTTTTTCATCGGAGCTGTCGAGCTTGTGTGTGCTGGTAACATAATCATGGCCACGGGTATGAAATGACGCAAAACCAATACCATGCTCATCGCTCATGTCCGCAAACAGCTTCATAAGTTTGGGATCGCTGTAAAATTTACTTGTTAAACCGTGCACCCACACGATTGCTTTCTTACCTGGATTTTTGGGGGCATGAAATATGCCTTGGTGGACGAGGTTGTCTGACGTTATAATTTCCTCTAACGAAAAGAAGGTCATATAGCGTATTATACAGGGAAAACTATGGATGTCTTATACCACGCGCTCACTGGTATAGCTATTTCCAAAAGTATGGGCGGCACCGATCCGGCACTCGCCGCAGCCGCGGCAGTGCTGCCTGATATAGTCGGCACAATCCCATTTTACTACTATAAAATTCAACAAGCCAGACAATCACCGCCGGCCGCATTTGTCCCATCATTGTTTGCCTTGCTGACTTCAAGTAAATTCGCCAATGCTACGGATGCCGCGAGTTACCATATAACACACTCGCTGTTTACCGCATTAGGGTTAACAATCCTCGCTTATTTCATCTTTCCCAATTCCTGGCATATCCTGTCGCTGTGCTATATTTCCCACATCCTGATCGATATCCCTACCCACGACGGGGAGTTTGCCACCCGTATGTTTTACCCATGGAATACGCGGTTTCAGTACGGAAAAAACTGGGCAAAAAGCTGGCGGATGTCACTCGCGTTTTGGCTCTACTTGGGGAGTTACTACTTATTAATCTCTTAGACTATTTTTTGGCAAACACTGATATCCATGACTCCGGAGGGCGCTCACTGTTTCTGTCGTGCTGATCCCATGTGTATATATCGGACACTGAAAATCCGACATTACCCAATAGCATCCGGAGCTCCGGCACGGTGTAATACGTAAAAAACCGGGTGTCTCCCTGTATGGTGCTGCTCGTCGCCATCCGCTCTCCCTCTCCTTCTTTGAGGAGTAAAAATAGCGTGCCGCCGGGCATGATCATGTGCTCAAAGTTCCGCAGCACCGGAAGCATTTCATCCCGCTTGAGGTGCAGAAGCGACGCGCACGCCCAAATCCCATCGAAAGCAGTGTTGAGCTTGATGGCGCGTAAGTCCATATTGCGAAACGTTACATTCCCTTCTGCGTGTTCGTTGGCATACGCAAGCAGGGTATCGGAAAGATCAATGCCGGTTACCGTAAACCCACGGGAGCCAAAATAATTGGCGTCCCTCCCTGACCCGCACCCGGCATCCAAAATTTTTCCTCCGGGCTTCACCAGTGATATAAATTTCTCGCGCTCCTCAACTGGTGCGTACTGTTGCGCTTTGGCAATATACTCCGGCGCGGTCTTATTGTAGGTAGAAATAGTGACGGAAGTATACTTGTCCATGTCGCTTTATTCGAATTCCTTCCAATGCATAGCTGTATAAGCAGAAATTAGCTTATATGTATCTACTAATTCATCTATTTTGGCAATTTCTCTCTTACCAGACACTTTAGATCGAATGCTTATCAATATATTAATGATTGAAATATAAACAATTGTATAGATACGTAGCAAATTACTTTGAGCTCTTTTTGGTATAAACAAGGACAAAATCAATGTAAAATTTCCGTGAAGAATATGCGACAAAGAAGAATTCAGAGCGTCCAATTTATCCATCTTAATAAATGTTATCGGCGGTAATAACTTTAATAAATCGTCTTGGATATCATTAACCAGCATGCGCACTTTCTTTATAAGATATTGTCGTGGCGATTGTTTCGCCACAGCAATGTTCAATTCATCAAGAATCTTGATTTGTTTTGTATCAAATTCGTTTCTAAATTCCTTATACAGATTATAAAACGTTGTTGAGTGATTACTCATGAATCCATAATCGGCTAACAGCATAATGGCTTTATATTTCTCTTTATGCTTTTTAGTCAACTCACTGCTGAAGATAATTCTAATTTTCTCAAAACTAATTTCCAATAAAGTTCTTAAAGAGAATTGAACCAAAGAAGATTCAACATTCTTAAGTATTTCTACTGTTAGCTGTACGGATACCTCTAATGCATGTATTTCATAACTTTCAAATAAGATACGATGTTCAACATTTTTTAAACTGACAAATATCCCGCTATCTCTTCTTACTAAACCTTGCGAATAATCGACTCTACGTTGTCTTGTATAAGGATTACTCGATTTTAGTACTTCGTTAAATTTTGATATTATTTCTAATCCCAGCTTAATTTGGGATTCAATAGTTGCAAACAAATTATCATTGTTAATATCCATAACATCTACTAAAACCCCCGGTGTTTCCGGGGGTTTTAGTTAATACTAGTTATTCATTATGCAGAAATGCTTAATACATTCCTCCCATGCCGCCCATGCCGCCCATACCCGGTGGCATACCGCCTCCGGCTCCGCCGGCTTCTTTCTTTTCCGGGAGGTCGGTAATGAGTGCCTCAGTTGTGAGGATCATCATACCGACAGACACAGCATTTTGTACCGCTGACCGGGTGACTTTCACCGGATCTATGATACCGGCTGAAATCATGGAGCCGAACTCCAACGTCATGGCGTTAAACCCGAAATCAGCTACTTTGGATTCCTCGACCGTTTTCATCACCCATCCGGCATCTGCACCGGAGTTGGTCGCGATCATGCGGGTCGGCTCACCGAGCGCCGAGTATAGGATATCCACGCCGGTCTGTTCGTCTTTGACCGTCAGGGTGTCCTTGTACTTCACAAGCGCCGTGCGGGCTTTGAGTAATGCCACGCCACCACCGGGAACGATACCTTCCTCAAGTGCGGCTTTGGTAGCAGCTACCGCATCGAGCACGCGTTCTTTTTTATCTTTCATCTCGATTTCAGTCGCGGCTCCGACATTGATGACGGCAACGCCTCCTGCCAACTTTGCCAATCTCTTTTCGAGATGTTCACGGTCAAAGTCAGATTTGGTTTCATCAATTTCGCGTCGGATCTGGACGACCCGGCTCTGTACGGAAGCTTTGCTTCCTTTGCCGCCGACGATACGGGCGTTTTCTTTGTCTGCCCATACTTTGTCTGCCCGGCCACAATCATCGACCGTCACATTGTCGAGCTTGCGCCCGGTGTCTTCGGAAATAACCGTGCCGCCGGTAAGTAAGGCGATATCTTCAAGCATCGCTTTCCTGCGGTCACCAAAGCCAGGAGCTTTGATGGCAAGCACGTTGATCGTACCCTTCAGTCTATTGACGACCAATGTTGCCAACGCTTCACCTTCGACATCATCCGCGATGATGACGAGGTTTTTACTCACCTTCACAAATCCTTCCAGGAACGGAAGCAAATCAGCGATCGCTGAAATTTTCTTGTCCGTAATCAAAATATACGGATCGTTGATTTCCGCTTCCATCTTTTCCGTGTTGGTCACGAAGTACGCGGAGGCATAGCCTTTATCAAACTCCATGCCCTCTTTGTATTCGATCTCCATGGTGAGCCCCTTGCCTTCTTCCACGGTGACCACACCATCTTTACCGACTTTGGTCAGCGCTTCTGCAATAAGGGTACCGATTTTTTCATCCTGCGCGCTGATCGTGGCAACTTTGGCTACGTCAGCATCTTTGATCGTTTTTGCCATTTTCTTGAGCTCAGCAACGACGACATCCAAGCCTTTTTCCATACCGGCCTTAAGGATCATCGGGTTTGCTCCGGCGGTGACGTTTTTGAACCCGGCGTTTACGATTGCCTGGGTAAGCAGGGTGGACGTGGTGGTTCCATCTCCGGCCACGTCATTGGTTTTACTGGCTGCTTCTTTGACAAGCTGCGCGCCCATATTCTCAAACGCATCCTCAAGCTCAATTTCTTTGGCCACGGTCACACCATCATGGACGACCATGGGTGCTCCCCATTTTTTATCCAGCGCCACGTTTCTCCCCTTGGGACCCAAGGTGGTGACGACTGCTTTTGCCAAAATATTGACGCCACGGATAAGTGACTGTCTCGCGTCTTCTGAAAATTTTAGTTGTTTAGCCATAGTTTTTACCTCCTAATAAAATTTATATATTATTCTACGATTGCCAAAATATCTTTTTGCTCCACGATCATCCAGTCTTGTCCTTCGACTTTGATCTCGTTGCCGCCCCATTTTTTGTACATAACTTTCTGACCGACTCTAACGATCATTGTGACGGGGTTTCCTTTTTCATCAGTAGTGCCTGCGCCTACCGCCATAACTTCTCCCATCTGTGGTTTTTCTTTTGCGCTATCGGGAAGCACTAACCCTGAGGGTAATTTTTGCTCAGCCTCCAACGGCTTAATGAGAACATTATCAAACAACGGCGTGATGGTTTTTTTTGCCATACATACCTCCTTTTATAAAAATGCGACTACTCTATAGTTTTGCTAAAAAACTAGCAGTCTTTTGAAGTGACTGCTATTTTATCGGTGGTAAAAAATCTTGTCAAGAGGGACATCCCATTTCCGAAGCCGGATCGCATACTTTTCCCGCACCCATTTCCGCGCGTCGTTCGGGTGAAACCGTATCATACCAGATACTATTACCTCACTTGTCCGCCGCTTACGCATGTATGCCTGCTGCATGAAAAATGCTATAGGTTCCAGCAAGCCAGCCATCAAGTTCATCCACGAAAATATACTCCTCTTCCTGGTTTTCTTACCGGCAGCACGCCCATGTGTTTTTTCGTTCCACGCGTTGGGAAGAAAATAACGCACCCAACGGTTCGCCAACAGGAAGCGCTGATAAATCCCCTCCTGCTCCCAGAGCGGCACCATCTGCAACACCTCGTGCGCAGCAAAGAAATCCTGCTCACCCAAAGGCAACGACAACGCGTCTTCTGCCATAAACATATTGAGGCATATTTTGTCTTTCACCCGCCGGTCACCCGGCCGCCTGCGTATCCCCAGAACCTCTGCAACCAAGGTCACCAGACTCCTGGTCAGCCAGAGTGTGTTTTTCCGAGAGATAAAAAACAAATCAATATCATCGCCTTCCTTGGCGTTATCCATAGCAAGCCCCCCCGTCACCCCAACAAGGAGCACCGTCGGCACCAGCCGGAAAAACCTGGCAGCGGTACGTATCCTTTGCCACTTGCCCACCGCGCTTTTTTGGCGGCTACGCCGGGAAGCCACCAGCTGCTTTCTTCCGGGTAAATATACATACTCCCCCATAGATTTACTCGGGGTACCGAAACCGGGAAGTGCCGCAGGCACGTAATCAATGCCGCCGGCCGCCCAGCGTTTTATTTCATCCCGCGTCAACGGAAAATCAAAAATATCCGCGTACGCCACAGTAGCGATAACTTTTTGAAGGCGCGTGAATTTCATGCCTATGTGTGTTTACGGGGCAGGACTGATTTCCGGTTCACCACTCGTTAATCCATACGAAGACAACACTTGCCGGAACCCGGCGGCCATAGTTGTTAATACCTGCGTCGGGGATCCGCCGGTCACCATACCGTTTACCGCATCGGTAGCATACTGGATAAGTTTATCGTTAAGGCCGTTATCGTAAGTGCGTGATGCCATGGGAAACGACCGCGCGTATACCGCCTGCTTCACAAACGCCCCCAAATACGGATCTTCTGCGATGGTGTTTGCCAACTCTACCCGCGCGTATGGCTCACCAAATAGCCGGGTCTTCGATGCTTCGGTATAGAGCTTCGTGGCACCCTCCGCGCTCGTCATGTATTTTACGAATTCCCATGCCGCTTCCTGATTGGGGCTCCGTGAAGATACTCCTTCCACCCAATACGATGCCCACGCTACCGCGTTGCCCTGCAACTGCGGTGCCGGCACAATATGAAACCGGAGTTGCGGATTAAGCTGTGTAATTTCATGCGCCCGCCAGGAAGGAGCCAATATCATCGCGACTCTACCGTTTGCAAACGCGGAAATAGAATTATCCATCCCGTCGCTCCAGGTATAAAGCGGATCGGATGTATCCGAAAATTTCCGGTAGAAGATAAGTGTTCCTTCTGCTTCTTTGCCTACCGGATTTGCGATAGACGCACCGTTTTGCAAAAACATAAGCGCCAAGATGTCGCTGAAGTGTTCCACATTGTTGGTAGTTCCCAACGCGATCGCCGAGGTCACAATTGCTGTGCCGTTTTTCACCGTCAGCTTGGGAATGAGATTAATGACGTCGGTCCAGGTTGTTGGCTCTGTCACACCCGCGGTTGCAAACAGCGCATCATTTATATACAAACCCAAACCGTCCATCATAAGCGGTAATCCAAATATAGATGTACCCGCCACCAGATCGTTACTCGCCACCGGGAAAAACGCCGTGGTAAATTCTGCCGGCGCCATTATGGCGGGAGGAACTAATGCCAGCTGGCTGCGCAGCATCGGAATCCACGTATTATGGAAACGGAATATATCCGGCCCCTCCCCGCGGTTTATAGCTGACTGCAACCGCTCACGGTACTGCTTCGGTGATTGTTGGGTGTATTGTATCTTGACCCCGGGATGCGTACTTTCATATTCGGTAATGAACTGGCGCGTTACCGCATCGTTTTCCCATAAACCCCAGTAATTCAGCGTCACTTCTTTGGTAGGGGTAACACCGCCTCCACTCACCCGCCCCCATATAAACCATCCCAATATCCCAAGGATAAACAAGCCTGCTATAAGAAAGAATATCCGCAATAACGGTTTCTTTGATGATCCGGATGGTGGCGCTCCGTCAGTAGTGGGCACCTGCACGTTGGGGATAAACGGATTTTGAAATGACGCTTCGGGATTTGTCTCCGCGGGTCCTGCTTTATCTACCGGCGGAACGACAATTGTATCTGGTGGTGTCACCGGCGCCTGATATATGGGCTCTGCCATGCCTATGCCTCCAGTAGACGGAGCACTTGGTGTTTCAGGTGGTGATGGGTCTTGGGAAACCATAGTAATGTAGGGTACAATGTATCATAACATGAGAGATAATCCCTCGGTAAGTCCATCGGCACCAAAACCGTCATTTTCCACCCTCCGCAACATCGCGGTAGGTTTCGTGCTATTACTCATATCCGGAGCCATCGGACTTTCTGCGTATGATGCGTACTATGAAGGAAAAGTGTATCCCAACGTCACCATAGACGGAATTCCATTCGGCGGGAAAACGCCCGCGGATGTCGAAGCATACTGGAGCCGCCAAAACATACCATTTGCCAATGCTGTTTTTGAATTCAAATACGAAGGGGAATCGGCGAGTGTTTCCGGAAAAGCGCTTGATTTAGGCTACGACGCAACGCTGTCGGCTGCCCAGGCATATGCGGTAGGAAGGTCAGGGGATTTTCTGGGTGACCTAATGACGAAATTTTTCCGTGGAACCGTCACGCTCACCCCCTACTTCCGGTGGAAAACCGACCTCGTCACCGAAGCTGTAACACATCTTGCATCACGCATCGATATCCCCGTACAAGAAGCATTGTTCAAATTCACAAACGGCCGCGTCACCGCGTTCAGGGCGTCCAAAAATGGATTACAAGTCAACCAGCAGGAAGCATTCACCAGGTTTGAAGCCGCGGTTAAAGCGCTTCCCCACGCGCCGCTCTATCACATCGTCATCAGTCTCCCCGTCTATGTCATAGAACCGGAAGCGACCACAGGAAAAGTAAACTCATTCGGCATAAAAGAACTTATCGGCCGCGGGTATTCGGAATTCCAGGGCTCGATACCAGGGCGAATCCACAATGTGGCGCTTGCCGCGTCCCGTATCAATGGCGTACTTATACCCCCAGGGGAAACATTTTCATTTAATGATGCGATAGGTGATATATCCGCAGCCACCGGCTACCAATCCGCATATATTATTAAGGATGGGCGTACCGTTTTGGGAGATGGCGGCGGTGTCTGCCAGGTAAGCTCCACAATGTTCCGCGCCGCATTACATGCAGGCCTCCCCATCGTCGAACGTCAAGCACACGCGTACCGAGTCCATTACTACGAAGAAGGCGGATTCAAACCCGGACTGGACGCGACGGTATTTTCCCCAAGTGTTGATCTTAAAATTAAAAATGACACGCCGGCACATATCCTTATCCAGACAACCACCGATACCAAAAACCTCACACTTACGTTTGAGCTCTACGGCACCCATGATGGCAGAAGCAGTGAGATTTACGACCATATTGTGTGGGGACAGACAGCCGCACCTGCCCCTCTATACCAGGACGATCCCACGCTTCCCGCTGGTGTTGTCAAACAGGTTGACTGGGCGGCAGCAGGGGCAAAAGCTTCATTTGGTTACCGGGTAACCCGCGGTAATGAAGTGCTGCAGGACACCAAATTTACCTCTAACTTCCGTCCCTGGCAGGCAGTGTATCTGCGGGGAGTAGCGACGCAATAATATGAAAAAAGTATTGGTGGGCGGCTGCTTTGATTTGCTTCACTTTGGGCACATTATATTTTTGGAGGAATCCAAAAAACTAGGTGACTACCTCGTTGTTGCCCTGGAGTCAGATGAAAACGTGAAGCGCATGAAAGGTGAAACAAGGCCAATTCACTCACAAAAGCAACGCAGGGCAATGCTCGAATCCCTCAGAGTTGTCGATGAGGTGATTTCACTCCCCCCACTAAAAACAGATGCTGAATACGGCGCGCTGGTTAAAACAGTCAGCCCCGCGATTATCGCCATCACCGAGGGCGATGCTATGGAAAATAAAAAGCGCAATCACGCAGCGCTTGTCGGAGCGGTCGTCATTGTTATCCCGAAAATCCATACGCCATCTACCACGCAACTTACCAAACTTCTCGGCCTCGAATAATCTGCAATCGCCTTAACCTCTTGTCGTTTACTACAGCCGTGTAAACCGATTGTAGTAAAATGGACGCATGAGAACTCTCGCTATTGAATCATCTTGTGATGAAACCGCCGCGGCGGTCATAGAAAACGGCACGACAATAATTTCAAATGTTGTCTCAACATCAAAAGAAATGCACGAAAAATACGGCGGCATCGTCCCTGAGGTAGCCGCCCGGATGCAGCTAGACTACATTATCCCGGTTATTACCGAAGCGCTCGCGCCATTTTATGGCGGAGAAAAACCTTCGCTGCTGCGCATGATTAATGACAACATTGATACCATTGCCATCGCCGTTGGCCCGGGACTTATCGGCAGCCTGCTGGTAGGGGTAGAAACCGCAAAAACAATTGCCATGGTTACAGGTAAACCGATCATCCCGGTAAACCACGTGCTGGCACATATGTATGCCAACTTCGTTGTTACGAAACAAAGTAACGAAATACAATTCCCGGCGATTTCACTGGTCGTTTCCGGCGGTCACACAGAGCTCTATCTCATGCAGTCGCCCAACACCCTCACCTGGTTAGGTGGCACACTGGACGATGCCGCAGGCGAATGTTTTGATAAAACCGCGCGGTTATTAGGATTTGGTCACGGTGGTGGCGTCAGTATTCAGGAAGCAGCCAAAAAATTCCAACAGGCAGATGCGCTTGCCGATCCTATACGGCTACCCCGGCCCATGCTTGATCATGACAATGAATTTAATTTTTCTTTCAGCGGACTAAAAACTGCCATTCTCCGTGAAGTAAATACATGTAAAACAAACAACCGGCTTACCGAGGAAACGATCCGCTATATGTCACATGAAGTACAGGAAACGATCACTGATGTACTGGTCAAAAAAACACTTCATGCGGCACAAAAACACAACGCACAATCCATACTTCTTTCCGGAGGTGTATCTGCTAACCTAAGGCTTCGCGAAAAATTTCAGGAAGCACTCACAAACGAACACATCTCACTTCACGTGCCACCGGTTTCGCTGTGCACGGATAATGCAGTCTATATTGGGGCGTACGCGTATTTCCAGGGAACTCCGGAACACTGGGGCAGCATTATTGCCTCACCTAACCTTTCAGTGGAAGTTTCGTCGTAAGAATTGCTGCCTCTTCCCTGCTCCATGGTGAGTAAGGCTCTGGGTTATCGCGGATATCTTGTAAAAAAACTTTCCAATCCACCCACTTCCATTCATCTACTTCATCTTTATGAGGAAGCGGGTCACCGTCATAGGTCGCTACGGTGATCGGACAAATTTCATTTTCCACGATACCGTTTCGGTCGGCAAACCGGTAACGATAGGGAGCTACTTCTTTTACCGTGACCCCTGTAATGCCAAGTTCTTCTGAAAGCCTTCGCGTTGCCGCGCTCACGGTGTCTTCATCGGGAGACAAGTGTCCGCATACGGTATTTGTCCACACGCCGGGAAAAGTTTTTTTTGTTGCCGCACGCTTGGTCAACAGCACCTGCCCCCTGGAATTAAACAAAAAAAGAGAAAACGCCCGATGGAGCGGTGTAGCAGTCGTGTGCACCGTATCTTTATCCGCTGTTCCTATCGGATTATTTTGCTCATCAACCAGGACAACCTGTTCTTGCATATGTTTCAAAAAAATTATGTAAGCGTTTTCTGCTGATAATAAAGCCGTTCGATTTCCTTCTGATCTTGTTTTGGATTACTATCACTCAAGCTTTCCAACACTCCCTTTTCCTGCTGATCTTCAAAAATGATATTCCACTTTCCGGGATGACGGTTATATCTGCATGTTGGAAAAAAGACATGATGGTGCCAGAATTTTCCGGCAGTGTTTAGCTGTTGGGCTTTACGTAATATCTTTGCGACGGCGGGTGACACCACATCAGCAGCTGTGGTAAGGATATCTTCCCCATGCAAAACACTCAGTAACCGCTTTCCTAAAGCCATCGCCGGTTCTTCGGAATAATAGACGTAATATTCTTGATCGGAATTATTCTCCAGAACGAAGGCGTGACGATTTGTTTCATTAAATTGGCACGTCGGAGTCAAAAGATGATAATGCCAGTGTTTTTTTTCCTGCGCTAACTTTGTTGCGATCGTTTCAATTTCTTCTATTGATACGGTTTTCATAGTAAGTACACTTTAGGTCAGACCAGAGACATCTGCCTTAGAACAGTCACGTTGTAATTTTTGGTGGGTGTGCTTGGGATCGGACCAAGGACATCTATCTTATAGCGGGTACGAAATTATGCTAGTGGGCCAGCTTGGGATCGGACCAAGGACATCTATCTTATAAGGATAGCGCTCTGCCACTGAGCTACTGGCCCCTTTGTGCCCACTTATCAATGTTCGTACCCGATATATCGAAAACAACAATATAATATTAGTTTTCGCTATAAGGATAGCGCTCTACCACTGAGCTACACACCCGTATTCATAACTTAAGGATAGCGCTCCCCGCCTGCAACGCCTGAGCAAAAGCTCATGCTTGCGATGGCGGGCAGGTACCACTGAGCTACACACCCGAGATAGGCTTATTTTACTGCAATTATGATGAATATGGAACTTACTGTCTGTTGAGGAGCTCTATCATGCGGGCTTCAATTTCCATGGAGCGCTTTTTGGTCTTGGCAAAAATAATAAAAGAGAATTTCTGCATACGCAACAGATTTTCCGATGTGAGTACTAGTCCTTCTTTGGTTTCTTTACTAAACAGTATGGGTGACAGACGCTCCAGCAATTTAGGGAATGTCATATGCTTGAGATGCGGTATCATGTATCCGTTGTTTGAAAAAAGATATGTGTCAAACATAAAATTTTCACCAAACAACGCGACGGCGGTCATGTAGACAAACGTTCCGCCCGTGCTCCGCACGTTACTCTCAGCAACATATACTTCGCCGTTTCTTCCTGCCACACAATCCACGTCAAAATATCCTCGATATCCCGCGGCAGCAAACCGTTCTGCTATATAAAACCCTGTATCTTTGATTTGTGCTGCTACCCGTTCCGGCATAATATCGTGCCCCACCTCTATACCATGAAACGCGCCGTCTTTATCGACCAACACTCCACATTGATACAAAAAATCTATATGACCATTACGGGAAATTTTAAATTCCACATTCGGATTTCCTCCTGCTACACTCATACTGACCGGAATAAGTTTCTCTATAATGATCGGAAACTGCTGCCAATACGCGTCTTTGTTCAGCATGTCAAAAATTTTCTTCTGGCACTCGTTAAACTCCGTTGGCAAATCGCCGGGTCTAAAAATCTCAACTCCCATTCCGGAGTGACCCTTGTTTGTTTTGATAACTACTCCTTGTTCTTTCACGTATCTAATTGCCGCTATTTTTGATGCGTCTTCTATACCGAAACAAATCACGCCATCTGCCATTTTAAAATCCGGTTCTTCGTGTCCGCTTTGCTGCGCCAGTTGCCGGATACCGGATTTACTCCCGAAAAAATTCACCGTCCACGCGTCTTCTTCGTCCGGCGCCTCCGGGGTTGCGATCGTCAGTCCTCGGTCCCGCAACGCGCGAACAAGGTGTAAAAACGGCTGACTGGCGCTATAACTCGTCATCGTCAATTTTTTTGTGGAATTTGCCGCTTCAATGAGCACATTCATTATGGACGGATCATGCTGAATGTCTTCACATATTACTCCGCTGTGTTGCCCTGTGGTAACAACCGTAAGATGCGTATCGGGAAACAGCGTATGGAAATAATCCAAAAATTGCGCACTTACTGCCTGAGGAGTGATATAGAGGACTTCGTCTTTTTCTCCAGCAAACTGAAACATCCGTGAGTCTCCCAGGTAGCCATTCTCGACTATCTCCGCGCTTTTTGCATTTGCGTCTGACATGGCGCAAATAAACGGCCATACATCTTCCGACATATTAAAGATGTAGACCAATACATTATGTTTTTTTTCGGACGCCAACTCACTCGCTAATCCATTCATGAAAAAAATATATCTACAAAATATTTATAGAATATTTACAGAGCATTACATGTTT
>ERZ761592.167-NODE-167-length-35519-cov-56.173923_pt1 | contig 35519 bp, 55 predicted proteins | sample MGYA00433095_ERZ761592 | MGnify/ENA primary metagenome ERZ761592 (study PRJEB28899, sample SAMN03785554) | bioreactor sludge metagenome | biome: EBPR Sludge; feature: EBPR Bioreactor; material: 0.22µm filtered reactor supernatant | place: Saint Lucia: Queensland... | reverse complement strand
GTGCGGGGGGAATTGGGAAAAAAAGCCACCGGGTTGGTGGCATCAGGAAAGGACGGACCCAGGATGAAGGGCCGCAAGCCCGATCTGGGCAATGTCATCCCGATGAAACCCGAATTCGGGGTGGAGCGTCCGGTCCCTCCTGCACCGGATTTCATGTCCGACGAAGGGCGCAAGGTCTGGGAGGACCTGGCCCCGCATCTGGTGAAACTGGACCGGCTGAAACCGCACTACGAATTGCAGCTGGCCGCCTATTGCGAGGCGGCGGGCGACTTCATCCGGTTCACCGGCGAGATCGCCGCCTTCGGGTCGTGGTTCACCACGCAAACCCGGAACGGCACACAGGAGAAAAAGCGGGCCACCTGGGGGCAGCGCAATGATGCCCTGGCCACGATGACCCGGCTGTCGGCGCTGTTCGGTCTGTCGCCGGTGGATGAACGGCGGCTGGCGGTCAGCAATCAGGGTGATCTGTTCGATGACCTGATGCGGCAGCTGCGGGGCGGGGACAGTGGCGGTTGACCCGATCGACCACCCTGTCAGCGCCTATGCGCGGGATGTGGTCGAGGGGCGGCAGGTCGCAGGCGAGTTGGTCAGGCTGGCCTGCGCCCGGCATCTGACGGATCTGCAAACCGGGCCGGAAAGGGGCCTGATCTTCGACACGGCCAGCGCCGATATGGTGATCAATTTCGCCCGGATGATCCGGCATACCACCGGGCCGATGGCGGGCAAACCTCTGGAATTGCGGCCCTGGCAGGTGTTCCGGCACGGGTCGGTGTTCGGGTGGAAACACGCGGATACCGGGCTGCGGCGGTTCCGGGCGACCTATCATCAGGTGGCCAAAAAAAACGGCAAAACTACGGATACGGCCGCCCCGGCGCTGTTCACCCAGCTGTTCGACGGCGAGGCCGCGCCGCAGGGATATTGCGCCGCGACCAGCCGCGATCAGGCCGGGCTGCTGTTTCAGGAAATCAAACGCATGGTGCAGGCCAGCCCTGCGCTGTCGCAGCTGCTGAAACCGTGGCGGTCGATGGTCGAATCCCCGCGCACCAACGGCAGCATCCGCTGCCTGTCGCGCGACGGGAATTCGGCGGATGGGATCAACCCGCATTTCGCGGCGCTGGATGAGGTCCACCGCTGGACGGATCGGGAGTTGTTCGAGGTGGTGCGCAATTCGATGCTGGCACGGGCGCAGCCGATCCTGTGGGCGATCACCACGGCGGGGGCCGACATGGCATCGGTCTGCGGCGAGTTGCGGGCCTATTCGGAAAAAGTGCTGCGCGGCGACGTGCTGGACGATGCGTTCTTTGCCTATGTGGCCGAGCCGCCGCGGGATGCCGATGCCGGGGACCGCGCGGCCTGGGCGATGGCGAATCCGAACCTGGGCCATGCGTTCCGGGATGAGGATTTCGCGCAAATCTACCGCGAGGCGGCGGCGATCACCGGCAAGATGCCGAATTTCCGGCGGCTGCATCTGAACCTGTGGACCGAGGGGGCCGAGGCGTGGATCGACCGGGCGACCTGGGATCAGGGCAATGCCCCGATCAGCCTGGCCGATCTGGCGGGTTGCCGGGCATGGGCTGGGGTCGACCTGTCGCGCAGCCAGGACATGACGGCAATCGCGGTGGCGGTCGAGGCCCCGGATGGCGGGATCGTGCTGATCGTCTATTCGTTTCTGCCCGCCGGGCCGCAGGGGTTCGCGGCGCGGGCGCAGCGCGAGAACCGGGATTACATCGGCTGGCGGGATCGCGGCTGGCTGGAAATCCATAACGGGGGCGTGATCGATGATGATGCGATCATCCGCCGCCTGGTCGAAATCCGTGAGGCGTTCGACCTTCAGGAGGTGGCATTTGACCGCTGGGGATCAAAATACATGGTCAACCGGCTGACCGAACAGCGGTTTCCGCTGGTCGAGCATGGGCAGGGGTTCGCCAGCATGTCGGCCCCGATGAAGGAAATGGAAAAGCTGGCGCTGCAAGGGCGTTTGCAGCACGGCGGAAATCCGGTGCTGGCCTGGGCAGTGGGCAACGTCCACCGCGACGAGGACCCGGCGGGCAATATCAAGCCGAACAAGGCCAGGTCGATGGGCCGGATCGACCCGGCGGTTGCCAGCATCATGGCGATCGGTCGGCTGGTCGCGGCGCGGAAGAAACGGAAGATCGAAAAGGTGTTGATCGTATGAGCCTGATTTCCCGCCTGCTGGGCCGGGGCGCGATGGTGCCTGCGGCACGGATCGAACCTGCCCCGCCCGCCGCGCCGGTGGCGATGGCGGCCGAGGGGCAGACCTTCGACACCAGCGCCCGGCTGACCGATCTGGGCTGGGTGAATGTCGCCGGTGGCCGCAGCCGGGTGGCGGGTCTGCCGCCGGTGTCGCCGCTGGCGGCGCAGCGTCATGCGGTGGTGTATTCCTGCTGTTCGATCATTGCGGGCGATCTGTCCAAAGTGCCGCTGCGGGTGATGCAGCGGCAGGCTGACGGGCGGTATGCGCCGGTGAGCCTGCACGGGCTGACCTATCTATTGAATGTCGAATCCTCGCCCGGCGTGGCAGCATCGGTCGCGCGACAGGCGATGATCTATGCCTATGCGCTGCGCGGCAATGGCTATGCCTATGCGCCGCGCGATGGCGGCGGCGAGGTGATGCTGGTCGAGCCGGTGCGCGGCCAGCAGCCCAGCATCCTGCGGGCGGGCCGGGATCGGTTCTACGATTTCGAGGATGGGGCCGAGGTCCGGCGGCGGGTGCCGCATCGGCACATGATCCACATGCGGTATCTGGCCGATGACGGCTGGACCGGCCGCAGCCCGATCGAGGTGGCGGCGGAATCTGTCGGCATCGCCCTGGCCGGGCAGGAGGCGGCGGCGCGCAATTCGTCGGGCGTCCAGCTGCGCGGGCTGATCACCATGCCCGATGATTATCAGGATGATGAGGCCGAGGTCCGCGATGCCCGGCGGATCGCCGAGGCCATCCGCAATCCGAATATCGACGGTTTCCCGGTGGTGCGCACCGGATCGAAATTCGAGCGGCTGGACCTGTCGGCGGCGGATAGTCAGCTGCTGGAAAGCCGCAAATTCGATGCGACCCTGCTGTGTGCAATCTACCGGATGCCGCCCAGCAAGGTGCAGCAGAAACAATATGGCGTGAAAGCCAATGTCGAACAGGAGTCGATGGATTTCCTGACCGACTGCCTGTCGCATTGGGGATCGCTGGTCGAGGATCAGATGTCCATCGCGCTGCTGACCCCGGCTGACCGCGCCGCCGGTCTGGTGCTGCGCCACGATTTCGAGGAATTGCTGCGGCCGACCCGCAAGGAATTGGGCGAGGTGGCGGTGCGGGAAACCGGCGGCCCGGTGCGGATGATCGACGAAGGCCGCGCGATGCTGGGGCTGGCCCCGCTGCCGAACGGCGAGGGGCAGAAACTGTATCCGCCGCCGAACCAGAACGGCACGGAAGGCAAGGACAAGCCGGGCAGGGATGCCCCTGCGGGCGGGGATGACGAGGGGGACGGCGAGGATGACTGATCCGGTTGCGGGCGGGCGCGGCCCGCAGGTGGTGGGCGATCTGCTGGGGCGTCAGGCGATGGCGCTGGATCGTGATCTGGCGGCTGGCCTGCTGGGCCTGCCGCTGGCGTCGATCCCCAAGGCGGCGGCCCCCGGCCAGGACGAGCGCGGCTATCAGGTGGTGCGCGGCGTGGCGGCGATCCAGCTGCGCGGCATCCTGACGCCCAACTATGAATTTGCCCGCTGGATGGGCTGGACCACCTATCACGGTCTGGCCGCCACCTGCGCAGAACTGGCGGCGGCGGATGATGTGCAGGCGGTTGCGATCGAGGCGGACAGCCCCGGCGGGATGGTGTTGGGTGTCGAGGCGGCCGCCGAGGCGGTGGCGCAGCTGGCGGCGGTGAAACCCGTGCATGTGCTGGTCAATCCGCTGGCGGCCTCGGCCGCATATTGGATCGCGGCCGGTGCCACAGAGGTGGTGCTGACGCCGGGGGCGATGGTGGGCAGCATCGGGGTCGGGTTGCAGACCTATAGTTTCGTTGCCCCGTCGCAGATCTATGGCGAACAGTGGTTCATGATGACATCGACCCATGCCCGCGCCAAATGGCCGGATGCCGCCACGCCGGAAGGCCAGATCGAATTGCAGCGCAGCCTGGATGAGACCGAGGTCAAGTTTCACGGTGCAGTTGCTGCCGGGCGCGGCATTCCGCTGGCCGATCTGGCCACCCGCCTGACGGTGACGGCTGACCCGCGCGACGGCGGCGCGGTGTTTTCCGGCCAGGATGCCATCACCCGCGGGCTGGCCGACCGGCAGGAGGTGGCGCAGGCGTTCTATGACCGGCTGTTCGCTGCCCATGGGCAAAAGCCCGCCGCCCCGGCCAAAGGCCGCGGGCGCGCCAACGCCGCCGCTGCCGCAGCCGCAATGGCGCAGGTGGCCGCCGCCCGGTTGATCAGCGGCTGACCGGCCGCCCCCAGTTTCCGCCGTTGCGGAATGACCCCGCCCCGCCCCGTGGCGGGGTTTTTCTTTGGCATGAGAAAGGATTCTGAAATGCAGAAAAGTGCAGACGATCTGCGCCGCGAACGGAAAGCGGCGGCGGATGCGATGAATGTGGCGGCCACCGCGCTGGCGGATGCCGCCGATGATGAAGCGGGCGCAAAGGCGCAGGCCGCATTCGACAAGGCCAAGGCCGATTTCGACAAGCTGGACGCCCAGGTCAAGGCGCTGGAAGCCGCCGAAGCCGCCCAGGCGGCGGCGGCCGTTCCGGCGGCCACGCTGCCCGGCACCCCGGCGGCGGGCGCAGTCCCCGCGCAGGTCGCGGAAAAGGGCCTGCGGTTTGCCGCGATGACCCGCGCCCTGGCGGCGGCGGGTGGCATCCCCTATGTCGCGGCGCAGATCGCCGAGGGCATGGGTCATTCCGGCCTGTTCGCAAATCAGAACATGGGGTCCGGTGCTGCGGGCGGGTTCCTGGTGCCCGAGGATGTGTCGGCCGAAATCATCGAACTGCTGCGCCCGGCGTCGGTGGTGATGTCGCTGAACCCGGTGACGGTGCCGATGCCGAATGCCAACCTGACGATGAATCGTCAGGCCACCGGCGCGGCGGCCAGCTATATCGGCGAACAGCAGGACGTGCCCGCCACCGCCATCGGGTTCGGGCAGGTGAAACTGTCGGCGAAAAAACTGGCGGCGCTGATCCCGATCAGCAACGATCTGCTGCGCGCGGCAGGCGTGGCGGTGGACCGGCTGGTGCGGGATGACATCCTGGCCTCGGTCGGGCAGAAAACCGATGCCGCGTTCATCCGCGCGGCGGGCAGCGATTACGCCCCGCGCGGGCTGCGCTATCAGCTGATCGGCACCGCGCTGGCGGCGACCAACATCCTGACCATGACGGCCACGCCCGATCTGGTGAAAATCACCACCGATCTGGCCCGGCTGGAACTGGCGCTGCTGAATGCCGATGTGCCGATGCTGCGGCCGGGCTGGATGATGGCCCCGCGCGTGGCGGTCTATCTGTCGAATCTGCGTGACGGAAACGGCAATATCGCGTTCCCCGAAATGGCGGGCGGCACCCTGCGCGGCAAACCCTATCGCACCACCACCCAGATTCCGACGAACCTGGGCGGCGGCACGGAATCGGAGGTCTACCTGGCCGATTTCGCGCAGGTTGTGGTGGGCGAGCATATGGGCATGGAAATCGCCATGTCGACCGATGCCGCCTACAAGGATGCGGCGGGCAACCTGCAGGCGTCGTTCAGCCGCGACGAAACCGTGATGCGCGCCATCGTGCAGCATGACATCGGCATGCGCCATCTGGCCGCGCTGGCGGTGCTGACCGGGGTGACCTGGGGGGCCTGATCCCCTGACCTGATGCAACCGGCGGGCCGCGCGAGGCGGCCCGCTGCCTTGTCACGCTATGGGCGCTGCCCAGGGAGACAGAGACATGACGAACGAAAAACGCAGCATCGGCGACAAAATCAGTGTCGTGCGGGCTGCCGCGAATACCGCCGTCACCGCCGGGGGCGGTGGTGACAACGCGCTTGTGACCGGCGTGATCATCGACCGCGCCGCGCATGGCTGGCCCGAATCCATGGTGGTGGCGATCCCCTGGCTGACCACGCTGGCCGCCGCCGCCACCCTGACCATCAGCGGCGTGGTGCAGACCGGCCCGGATGCTGCGCTGGCCTCGGTGCGCACCCTGCAGACCATCGCGGCCACCGTGGTGGCCACCGGCGTGGTGACGGGCGGGCAGGGCACGATGGAGGTCAATGTGCCGCTGCGCGGCGCGGATCGCTATGTGCGGCTGAATTTCACCCCCGATCTGTCGGCGGCGAATACCGACACCGCCGCCCTGTCGGCCGTGCTGGTGTTCGGCGGCGCGGAAAGGCTGCCCCAATGAGCCGCCGGATTTTTTTCACCCGCCCGCATGGCATTTACAATGCGGGCGAGGATGCCACCTTTGACGATGCGGTGGCCGAGCGTCTGATCAATGGCGGGGCGGCGGTCGACTATGACACCCGCCCCGTGGCCGAGGCCGTCGCGGAGGACGCTGCGCCCGAGGCGGCCCCGAAGAAGGCGGCGGCCCCGAAGAAGGCGGCGGCCGCCGCACTGCCGCAGCAGGGTGGCGGCGGTGAAGACAGCCCGCCCGGCGGCGAGGGGGACGATACCCAGCCCGGCGGCGAATCCTGACCTGATCGGAGGCGGCGGCGATGCGGATTCTGGATGCGGGCGGGCAACCGCCCGAGGCTGTGACGGTATCGGAATTCAAGGCGGCCACGCCGCTGGCGGATTCGCCGGATTTCGACACCGCCATTGCCGCCCAGATCGCCGCCGCCACCGCGACGGTCGAGGATGCAACCCGCCGCCCGCTGGCTGTGCGGGCGGTGGAAATCCTGGCCCCGGTCACAACCGGGCAGGGCTGGCGGCGCTGGTGGTTCCCGGCGGCCCCGGTGGCAGCGGTGACGGCGGTTGCCGTCTGGTCCGATGGCGGCTGGGTCGATCTGGACCCCGGTGATTGGGTGCTGGAATCCGCGCATGATGAACCGCAGCTGGTGCTGGCGGAGTCTGTGCGCGCGGTCTTCGGCGGTGCGGCGATCCGGGTGCAGGCCAATCTGGGCCATGCCTCGGGCCAGATTCCGCAGCCGCTGAAACAGGCGGTGATCCTGATTGCGCAGGAGTGGCACATGGCCGGGGCCGGGCTAGGGGATACTGTGCCGGAGGTGCGCAGTTTTGCCGCCCATGCGCTGATCCGCCAGCAGCGGTATTCGCGGCCGCGGGTCTGCGTCTGATGGCGGCGGGCCTGCGGTTCGATCGGCGTGTGCAGATTTTGCGCGCGCCGGTCAGTGATGACGGGATGACGATGGTCCGCGGTGCCCCGGCGGTGCTGTTCACCATGCCCGCCGCGCGGCGCGATGTGTCGGATGGCGAGAGGTTCCGCGCGGGCGAGACGCTGGCCGAACTGTCGGCGCGGTTCACCCTGCGGGCCGACAGCCGCAGCCGCACCATCCTGCATTCCGATCAGCTGCGCGATGGCGCGGCGGGGCCGGTTTATCAGATCATCGTGGTCAAATCGGTGCGCGACGGTGCGCTGATCGAAATCACCTGCGGACGGGTGGTGCCGTGAAGCCGACTCTGTCGCTGCAGGGTGTGGCCCAGCTGGACAAGGTGTTGCAGGAAATGGCCAAGACCACGGCCAAGCGCACCGCCCGCAAGGCGATGTCGCAGGCGCTGGACCCTGTGCTGCAGGCCGCCCGCGACCTGGCCCCGGTGGGGCCGACCGGCAGGCTGCGCGATGGCGTGAACGTCAGCCACAAGCTGAACAAGTCGCAGGCCGGCGAGGCCCCGCGCGAGGGGAAGGATGTGCTGCATATGTATGTGGGGTCCAACTCGCCACATGCCCATCTGGTCGAATTCGGCACCGGACCCCGCCACCACAAGAGCGGCAAATACGTGGGGTCGATGCCGCCGAATCCGTGGATGCGGCCCGCCTGGGACGGCAACCGGCAGGCGGTTCTGGATGGCCTGGCCGCCGCGCTGCGGGCCGAGATTGAAAAGACACTGGCGCGGATCGCCAAGCGCAAGGCCAATGCCGCCCGCAAGGCGGCGAGGGGATAGCGGATGCCGATGGAAGAAGACCTGCGCACCGCCCTGAAGGCGGCGATCGGCGGCGCTGTGCCTGTCGATTGGGGCTGGAATGCGCAAGGGATCACGCCGCCGCGCGTGGTGCTGGTCACGGTGTCCGGTGACGATCCGGTGGCCCATGACGGGCCGGTGGGCCTGATCGAACGCCGGGTGCAGGTCGATTGTTTTGCCGCCACGCCGAAAGCCGCCCGCGATCTGGGCGCGGCGGTGCGTGGTCTGAATGGATACCGCGCGGGCAATTTCGCCGGTGTTTTCGTGGCCGCCGTGCGCGACGGCCTTCCCGACACGCCGGGCGGCGAGGTGCTGGCCCGTGTCTCAATCGACCTGCGGGTCATTTACAGGGAGTGACTGATCATGACTGACGCCGTGCAGGGTTATGGCATCGAATTGCGGGTGGGGGCGACCACCGTCGCCACCACCGCAACGGTGCTGCTGGGGGGGCTGACGGATATTCCGGCCCCGAGTTTCACCCGCGAATCCATCGACGTGACGGCGCACGATTCGCCGGATTGCTGGCGCGAATTCATTGGCGGGCTGAAGGATCCGGGTGAGTTGTCCATCGCGCTGAACTGGACGCCGGGCAATGCCACTGACGATGTGCTGATCGCCATGATGGACGAGGACGATCCGCGACTGTTCGAGGTGCGTTTTCCGCAGGTCACGCCGGTGCGGATCTGCACCTATTCCGCCGTTCTGACATCGTTTGAACCGACCGGCGCGGTCGAGGGGCAGTTGACCGCCAGCCTGACGCTGCGGGTCAGCGGAAAACCGGAATGGGATGACCTGCCGTGACGATGGGGGTTGAATTCGATGCCGCCGGGGCGCGGCATCTGCTGCGGTTCGATTTCAACGCCCTGTGCCGGATCGAGGAGGATTTCGGCGCGGGCATGGCCGACATTGCCGGGCGGTTGCAGGGGCAGCCCGGAAAACCGCCCCGGCTGTCGGATATTCGCCTGGCGTTCCGCGCCGGGCTGGGCACAGGCTATACCGTCGAACAGGCGGGCGATCTGATCGGTGAGATCGGAGCGGAACGGGCGGCCACTCTGATCGGCGAGGCGCTGCAGCGCGCGTTCCCGGATCGGGAGGCGGGGGCGACCGGGAGCAGGCGCGGGGGAAAGCCCCGCGCGGGCTGATCTGGCAGGACTGGTTCGGGGCCTGGATCGCGGCCGGATTCGATCCGACCGGATTCTGGCGGGCCACCCCGCGCGAGGCGGCGCTGGCGGTCGAGGCCGCCGCCGACCGCGACTGGCAGCGCATCCGGGTCGATCAGGGGCTGACCTATAGCCTGGCGCAGCTGCTGGGCGTGGCGGTCAGCAATCCGCGCCGGATGCCGAAATTCGACAGGGTGTTTCCCAACCGGCAACGGGCGCGGGTGCATCCGCCGCAAATCTCGCCCGATGAGGCGATGCAGAACCTGAAATTGTGGGGCGCAGCGATCGAGGCGCGCGACCGCAGGAAAACCCGCAGGGAGGTTTGACATGGCTGCTGTTGTCGGCGCGTTGCGCGCCATCCTGTCGCTGGAATCGGCGGCGTTTACCGATGGGCTGAAACGGGCGCAGACCGGGCTGCAGCGGTTTTCTGCGCAGGCCCAGGCCATAGGCAGCCGGATGCAGAAAATCGGCGCGATCATGTCCGTGGCCGGGGTGGCGATGGCCGCAGGCATCCGGCGCGGCATCAATGCCGCCGACGATATGGGCGATATGGCCGAGAAATTCGGCATCCCGGTCGAGGCGCTGTCGAAGCTGGCCTATGCGGCCGAGGTCAGCGGCACCCCGGTCGAGGCGCTGGCAACCGGCTTGCGCAAACTGTCGGAAAAGATGGCGGATGCCGGTGCGGGATCGAAGGGGGCCGTCGCGCTGTTCGATCGGCTGGGCGTCAGCGTCACCGATGCCAGCGGCAAGATGCGGGCGACGGAGGATGTGCTGACCGATGTGTCCGCCGTCATCGCCGCCATGCCGGATGGGGCCGAGAAAACCGCGCTGGCGCTGGATATTTTCGGCAAGTCGGGCACCGATCTGATCCCGCTACTGAACAAGGGGCGGGATGCCATCGCCGGAATGGTCGCCGAGGCCGAGGATCTGGGCCTGGTGATTTCCAAGGACACCGCCGATGCGGCGGGGGATTTCAACGACAACCTGACGCGGATCAGCCGGGCGGCAAATGGGCTGTTCATCCAGCTGGCGGCGGAACTGGCCCCGATTTTCAGGGAAATTTCGGAGCGGATCATTTCTGCGGCGAAAGCATTTGCCAAGTTGTCGCCTGAAATCAGGAGGTTCGCGGCCATCGGTGTGACGGTGCTGGCGGTCGGCGGGCCGATCGTGGTCGGGCTGGGTCTGGCGGTTTCGGCGGTGGGCGCACTGGCCGGGGCCTTTGCGGCGATGGGGGCCGCGCTGCTGGCCAATCCGATCCTTGCGGTCATCGGGGCGGTGGCGGTGGGGGCGATCCTGATCTGGCAAAACTGGGACTGGCTGAAAGAAAAGATGATCGCGGCCTGGGCTGCGATCAAGGAGGCGATCGGGCTGGACGAATTGATAGCCCGCTGGAAACCGGTGATCGAATGGCTGGCGGCGGCATTCCAGGCGCATGCCGATCTGGTGATCCCGATCTGGAAGGCCATCGGCAGCGCCGCGCGCGATGCCGCAGATTACATGCGGCGCGAATGGGGCGGGCTGATCGACTGGATCGCGGCGCGCTGGGTGCAGCTGGATTCTGTCCTTGGGCCGGTGCGCGACCATATCGGATCCGCGATGTCGATCATGTGGACCGGGGTGCGTGACATGGCCAGCGCCGCCGCGACATTCATTGGCGCGCGCTGGCAGGAGGTCAGCGCCGCGCTGGGGCCGGTGCTGTCGCGCGCCGGGGCGGATATGGCCGTGGCCTGGGAGGCGGTGAAGACCAGCGCCGCCGTGGCGGTCGAGGCTGTCACCGGGGTCTGGGTCGGCATCCGGGAGTATTTCGGGCTGGTTCTCGTCAACATCAAGGGGGCATTTGTGGACGGCTGGGAGGCGATCAAGGCGTTCGTTTCCACCTGGCCGCAGGCGTTCGTCGAATTCGGTTATGAGATTGTCGAGGGCCTCAAGCGGGGCATCCTGGAACGCTGGGATTCCATGATCGCCGGGCTGCAGCTGAAATGGCAGGAGCTGAAAGACGGTTTCGCGGATCTGATGGGAATCCAATCGCCGTCGCGTGTATTCCGCGATTTCGGGCAATATATCACGCAGGGTCTGGCTCTGGGGGTGCGGGACGGCGCGGCGGAACCCATCGCGGCGATCACCGACCTGGGCACCGATATGGTGGACACCACCAAGGAAGCCGCCGACCAGTTGCGCGATGCGGGCAAGGGGTTGTTCAGGGACTGGGTGACGGGCGCGAAATCGGCGGGCGAGGCGCTGGCCGGTCTGGCGCAGCGGCTGGCCGACATGCTGGCGAATTCGGCATTCGATGCGATTTTCGGCAAGGGCGGCATCGGCGGCGGCATCTGGGATGGCATCGCCAAATGGCTGGGATTCGCTGATGGCGGGGTGTTCGCCGGGGGCAGGCTGACCGCCTTTGCCGATGGGGGCATTGTCACCAGCCCCACCATGTTCGGGATGCCGGACGGGCTGGGCCTGATGGGCGAGGCCGGGCCGGAGGCGATCATGCCGCTGACCCGTGGCCCCGGCGGGCGGCTGGGGGTGCAGGCCATGGGCGGTGGTCAGACCGTGCGGATCGTGGTCGAGGAGGGCAACATGTTCGCGTCCCGCGTCGAGGCGATTTCGGACGGTCGCGCGATCGAGGTGGTGCGGCAATATGATGCCGAGATTGCGCCGGTGTCGCGCGGGCGCGCGGCGCGCGAGGTGGGCTGATGCGGCACCCGGTTTCCCCCGGCCTGCCGCTGTCCACCGGCGGGCCGCTGCCGCTGGCGGAATTCTGGGCCGATCTGCGGTTTTCCCAGGCCGGGATTACCCTGTCTGATGCTGGCCAGCAGAATGCCACGGCGGGCGGCGAACAGATCGGGGCCAGCTGGGGCGCGCGGCTGTGGCGCTGGCAGGTCACGCTGGCCGCCATGCCCCGCGCCGATCTGGATGTGATCGGCGGGCGGCTGGACCTGCTGGCCGCCGGGGACCGGACGTTCATGGCCAGCCCGCCGTTCAAGGCGTTTCCGGCGGCCGATCCGCGCGGCCTGTTCCTGGGCGCGGCCGCGCCGGTGATCGCCAGCCTGCCGGGTGGCGGCACCACCCTGACGATTTCCGGCCTGCCTGGCCATTATATCCTGTCGGCCGGGGATTTTATCGCGTTCCAGCGCGGCAGCCCGGCGCGGTTCGAGTTGCACAAATTGGTGACAGGCGGGCAGGCCGATGCCGCCGGGCTGTCGCCCGCCCTGCAGGTCATTCCGCCGATCCGGCCCGGCACGGTGACGGGGGCGGCGGTGGTGCTGCGCCATCCGGCGATGCGGGCCAAACTGGCGGCGGGATCGCTGCGCATGGCCCCGCGGCAGCCCGGCGCTGCGCAGGGCCTGTCGTTCGACGTGATCCAGACGCTGCAGAAGGTGGAATCGTGAAAAATATTGACCCTGCGCTGCTGGCGCATCTGGCATCGCGCGGGCAGATCAGCAGCCGGGTGCTGGTCTGGTTTCATGCGGTCAACCGGCTGGATGGCAGCCCGGCGGGATGGGGTGTCTGGACGGGCGAGGATGACCGCACGTTCAGCATCGGCGGCGGCGACCGCACCTATTTCGGCGCGGGCGCGATGGGCGATCCCGGCAGCCTGACATTCGAGGCGGGCTATGTCGTGCGGTTGCATCGGGTGGCGCTGTCGCATCGGCATGCCGATGTCGCGGTTGCGCTGGCCGCGACCGACATCCGGTTGCGCGCGGTGGAAATCCATCAGGTCCACCTGAAACCGGGGTCGCATGATCTGGTGGCCGCCCCGCTGCTGCGGTTCGCGGGGGTGGTCGAGACGCTGACCCGCCCGCGCCTGGCGCAGGGGGCCAGCGGCATGGCCGAGGTGCAACTGGCATCGTCGGCGCGGGCGCTGACCCGGCCGGTCGAGATCACCAAATCGGACGCCACGCTGCAGGCGGTGCATCCCGGTGACAGATTCCGGCGTTACAATGCGGTCAGCGGCAAGGTGACGGTGGCCTGGGGGGAGAGGCAATGGACCCCTCCGGTGGTGGTGACGCCCGGCACCGGCCCGACCAGCGGCCCTGGATTCGGTGGCGGCTGATGGCGCTGGACCGATACACCGACTGGCGCGCGCGGCTGACGGCCTATGTGGCGGCGGGCGCTTTGCCGGAATTCGCCTATGGCCGCCATGATTGCGCGCTGTTCGCCGCCGGGGCGGTGCTGGCGATGACGGGCCAGGATTTCGCGGCGGCCTATCGCGGCCGCTACAGCACTTTGCGCGGCGGGCTGCGGGTGCTGCGGCAGGACGGGTTTGCCGATCATGTGGCGCTGGCGGCGGCGCATCTGCCTGCCTGCCACCCGTCGCAGGCGATGCCGGGCGATCTGGCGGTGTTCGACAGCGCGGCAGGACGGGTGCTGGGGGTGGTGCAGGGGCAGGGGGTCTATGTGCTGGACCAGGTCGGGCGGATCGTGATCGTGCCGATGCGCGAAGCGGTGGGGGCGCTGCGGGTATGAGGTTGATCCCCGTCCTGATCCTGGCAGCGGCGCTGGCGCTGACCGCCCAGCCCGCCCATGCAGGGCCGTTGCTGGGCATCGTCACGGGCATCATCGGGGTGATCAAGGGCAGCGCACTGCTGACGGCGGTGTTCAAGATCGTCGGGTCGGTGGTCCTGTCGAAAATCGCCGCGAAACTGGGGCCGAAACCGCGCCAGCCGGGCATCAAAACCGATGTGACCCAGACCGGCGCGCTGGCCCCGTGCAACTTCATCCTTGGCCGCTATGCGACCGATGGGGTCCATGTCTGCCCGCCGATGTCGCAGGGCGCGCTTAAATCGGTGCCGAATGCCTATCTGACCTATGTGATCGAATTGGGCGATGTGCCGGGGCAGCAGCTGGTCAGCCTGATCATCGACGGAGAGGAAACCACGCTGGACGTGACACCGCACGGCGATGGCCGGGGCTATCCGGTTACGGCGGCGAAATATGCGGATCGGGTCTGGGTCAATTACTATGACGGCAGCCAGACCGCCGCCGACCCCTGGCTGTTGTCGACATTCGCCGGGGCGGCCGAGCGGCCGTGGACAGCCGACATGGTGGGGAGGGGCATCTGCTATGCGGTTCTGACGTTCCGCTATGACCGCGAGGTGTTCAGCGGATTTCCGGCAGTGCGGTTCGTGATGCAGGGCATACCGCTCTATGATCCGCGGCTGGACGATACAGCAGGCGGCGTGGGGCCGCATCGCTGGTCTGATCCGGCGACCTGGGTCTGGTCGGAAAATCCGATTGTCCAGCTTTACAACCTGCATCGCGGCATCGCGGTGGCTGGCCATGTCTGGGGCGGCCGCGACAGCGCCGATGCGCTGCCGGTGGACTGGTGGTTTGCCGCCATGAACGCCTGCGATGCGCTGGTGGACGATGGCGATGGCGGCACCGAGCCGCAATTCCGGGCGGGATATGAGGTGTTCGTGACCGAGGAACCGGCGGCTGTGGCGGAGGAATTGCTGAAAGCGGCGCTGGCACAGGTGGCCGACATGGGCGGGCGATGGCTGGTGGCGGTGGCCGATGCCGGGCTGCCGGTCTACAGCCTGACCGATGACGATCTGATCGGCACACAGGGCGGCGATCGCAGCGATTTTCCGGCCCCGCAGGAAACCGTCAACGCGATCAGCGCGAATTATCCCGAGCCTGCAATGCAATGGCAGGGCAACCCGGCCCCGATGCTGACAAATCCGGCCTGGGAGGCGGCGGACGGACGCCGCCTGCCGGTGTCGGTTGATTATCCCGCCGCGCCATTCGCCGCGCAGGTGCAGCGGTTGATGCGGGCAACGGTGGCGGCTGAACGGCGGTTCCTGACCCATTCTGAAATTCTGCCGCCGGAGGCGATGGCGCTGGACCTGCTGGATGCACTGACATGGACATCGGCCGAATACGGCTATGCCGGAAAACTGTTCCAGATCGGCAGGCTGATCGAAGATCTGAAAACCGGGCTGGTCACTCTGCATATGCGTGAACGCGACCCGGACGATCTGGTGATTCCGCCGGGCTATTTCACGCCGCCCGATCCGGTGTCGGGTGTGGGTGTCATTTCGGACGGGGTAATCGCCACGTTCAGCTATGGCCCGGCCTCGCCCGTGGTGCTGTCGGATGTGCTGGACGATACCGATACCGGCTGGCTGTGGGCGCTGAATCAGTCGATTATCGGGGGCACCCGCCCGGCCGGAGAATATCAGTTTTCCTGCATGATCGAGGCGGAATTGCTGGGGGCCACCACCCCGAAACCGCTGGTCTGGCGGCATCGAATGGGATGGCTGGGCGGGCCTGACAATTATGTGACCACCCGCAGCGACATCCTGTTTCCCGGCACGGTCCACCGGCTGACCGCGCATGGCATCGCCGAATTGCCGGATGGCCTGCAAAACCAGCGAATCGAGGTATCCGGCCGGGGGCTGGCCCCAGGCGAGACGATCGCGCTGACGCTGGCCCATTTCCGCGCTTTTTACCGCAACCGCTGATCGGAGCATCCATGGCACAGATCACAATCACCGGCGAGGCCCGGACCCTGACCGGCATCTTGCTGGCGGCCAAGACGATCATCTTGCGCCCCCACCCGCTGCAGCCCTGGCCGGATGGCGGGGTGTTCCGGCTGCCCGAGCCGATCACCGTGGTCAGCGATGGCGCGGGCCTGGTCAGTTTCACGCTGACGGCGGGGGGATATGTGGGCGAGGTTGCCACGGCGCTGGGGCTGGTTCGTTTTCCGTTCCAGGTCGCGGATACCCCGTCCACCCAGACATTTTCCGAATGCCTGGCCCGTGTGGACGCGGCGGTTTATGATGCGCTGGCACTGGCGCAGCTGGCGGTGGGCCTGCGGTTTTACCACACGACAGCGGCCGCCATCGGCGATGCCGATCTGGCAAGCGGTGCCGGGTTCGTGGCGTTCAACAGCGGGGTGCTGTGGGTCTGGCGCAAACAGCCGGTCGGCGGCGGGGTGCATACGGCGCAGCCGCTGGGGCCGGTGTTTCCGCAGGTGCCATCGCCGGACGGCACGGCGGCCCTGCCCGGCATCGCATTCGCCAGCGATCTGGACAACGGGTTTTATCTGGCCGGGGCCAATCAGACGGGTTGGTCGGCGGCCGGGGTGTTGCGGGTGCTGCTTTCCAGCACCGCGCTGCAGGTATCGGTGCCGATCACCGGCACGGCGGTGACGCAGACTGCGACCGACATCACGGCCGGGCGGCTGATGAAGGTGGGCGATTTCGGATTGGGCGGCCTGGTCGGAAATATGGATGCCGCCGCCACAGGCCAGCGCAGCCGAATGGCCCGTTTCAGCAGCAACGGGCCTGCAGGCGGATATGCCTGGCAGGGGCTGTCCCTGTCAGCCAGTGTGGATGGGCTGGGTGTCCAGATCGCGGCGCGCGAGGTGGGCGCGTCCAGCGAAAAAGCCGATCTGGCGGTGCGGTCGCGCACCGCTGCCGGGGCCTGGACCGGCTGGAATGTGATGTATGGCCGCGAAAATTTGCTGGGGCCGGTCAGCCAGGCCGCCGGGGTGCCAACGGGCGCGGCGATCCAGCGCGGCAGCAATGCCAACGGGGAATTCGTGCGGTTCGCCGATGGCACCCAGATCTGCACCTGCAGCATGGCGGCAAGCGCCGGTGCGGCCGTGACCTGGACATTCCCGGCCGCATTTGCCGCCGCCCCCGTGGTGACGGGCAATGCGCAGGCCACGGTTCTGGCGGCGGTCTGTCTGGATGCCGCGCCGACCACCACCACGGCCAGCCTGTCGGTGCGCGACAAAACCGATGCCCGCCGTGCGGACACGATGCATTTGACCGCCGTGGGGCGGTGGTTCTGAACCGGGGAGACGGCCTTGAAGGATGTGATTGCAGATCATTCGCGCGACTGGCTGACGCTGTTTTTCGCGGGGCTGGGCGTCAGCTTTGCCCCGCATGAATGGATCGGCGGCATGTTCCTGGCGCTGGCCGGGGCCAGCCTGGCCCGCCACATGGAGCCGGAACAGGACCGCCGCGAATTGTGGGCGGTGATCGTGGCCGCCTTCATGGCATCGCATGTGGCCGGGATGGCGGCGCATGCCTGGGTGCCCGCCTGGCCGGTGCAGCTGCCGATGATGGCCGCCGGTTTCGCCAGCCGCCGCGCCACCCGCATCGCCATGCGGGTGCTGGGGCTGATCGAGGCGCGCAGCGACACTATCGCCGACCGTGTGATCGACCGGGTGCTGCCGCCCGGCCCCGTCGTTCAGCCCCCGCCAGATCAGGAGACACCGCAATGATCACGCCCGCGCTGCCCCGGCAATCGGAATGCGATACGTTCTATGGCCGCCCTGGCCCGGAAATCGAATCCCGTCTGGCCTATGCCCTGTTGCCGTTCGATCTGCGGCTGGATTGGGATTTGTCGACCAGAATCAAGCGGGTGCGGCTGCATCAGAAATGCACCGCCCCTTTCGTCGCGGCCATGGTGGCGGTGCGGGCGCATTACGGCCCGGCGCAGTTTTCGCAGCTGGGCATCGACAGATTCGCGGGCGGATACAATCACCGGCGGATGCGGGGCGGCAGCGCCTGGTCGATGCATGCCTATGGCTGCGCGGTCGATTTCTACGCCGGGCCGAACGGTCTGAAAACCCGCTGCCCACAGGCCCTGTTCTGCGGCGCGGACTACAAACCGTTTCTGGACATCATGCAGGCGCATGGCTGGCTGCCCGCGATCCGGCTGTGGGGCGCAGATGCGATGCATTTCCAGATGGCGCGGCCGTGACCGGCTGGCCGATCGCCATTGCCCTGGCGGCCGTCATCGCGGCCGCCGGGGCGGGATACCTGCGCGGGCAGGCGGCAGGAGAGGCGCAGGCCGAGGCCCGCCATGCCGCCGCATCCGCCGCCCTGCAGGCGCAGCTGTTCCGCGCGGCGGATGCGATGTCGCGGCAGGCGGCCGAAATCGAAACCTGGCGGGCCGCGCAGGCCGCGCTGATCGAGGATCTGGAACATGATGCACAGGCTGACCCTTCCAGTTGCCGCCTGTCTGATGCTGCCCGGCTGCGGCTCAAAACCCGCTGGGCAGCCGAATAGGCTGCAGCCGCTGGATGCGGCGATCGCGGCCCCGTGCCCGCATCCGGCGCAATACCTGACCGATGCCCCGGCCGAGGTGATCGCCGGGCGCATCGGCGATGCACTGATCCTGTGCGGGAAAAAACAGCGGGCGGCGGTCGATTACGCCGCCGCACTGGCGGAAACGATCAACCCAGAGAGGTGATGAACCATGGCGAAAAATGCTGATGTTGCGGTGGGGCCGGTGCCGGTCCAGATCACGGATTCAGACGTGGCCGGGCTGCGAGGTGCGGATCGAGGGGCAATGCGCGTCGGCTTGCACGATGCTGCTGGCAGTAGGCTGCGTGACACCATCTGCGAGGCTGGGATTTCACCGGCCCGAGGCGTCCAGCCATCTGACCGAATGGACGCGCCGCATGGCCCGGCTGCTGCCGCCCCGGCTGGCTCGCTGGTATCTGGACGGCCCCGCCACCAGCCGCCGCGTGGTCTGGATCACCGGGGCCGAGGCAATCAGGCTGGGTGCGCGGCGGTGTGTCGGTAGGTTCTGACTCCGGTTCCTCTCGCGTGTGCGGTGGTAGTGGGCGGCGTCCGGTGTCAGGCTGCGCGGATCGACATCAGCAGCTGGGGATCGCGTTCAGAACGCCCCCTCGCCACCAGCGCTCCCCCCACTATTGGGGCGGGCAGGTCCAGCAGATTTTCCAGATCGGCATAGACATCGGCAATCGCATCCTGTGTGCCGGGCTGCGGGGTGATCGTGACATGGGTGATGATGCGGCGCAGGGCGGCGGTGGCGTCGGCGTCGAATTTGCCCGCGGATGACTGCAGGGCGGCGGCGATGTTGGCGATGGCAGCGCTGAATGCGTCTGCGGCGCGGGGGTGCAATTCGACCACCTGCGATTCGGATTGGGCCAGCGCCAGATCGCGGGCGGCGTCCTCGCGCGCCCGTTTCGCGGCGATGATCTGGGCCTCGGCCTCGGCCCCGTCGATCAGGCCGCGCGCGAACATGTCGACCAGCCTGGCATAGCGCGCGGCGGCATCGTTGGCGCGGCGGGCGATCTGGGCCGAATCCCGGCGGGCGGTGTCGGCCAGCCGCCGCCGTTCGGCGGCATAGGTGCGCACGAATTCGGCCAGGTATTCCGGCCGCGCCAGCTGCTGTTTCAGGTGGTTGAAAATGGCGGTTTCGATCCGGTCCAGCCGAAATCTGGCGGTGTTGCTGCAACTGCGGTTTTCGCTGGCGGCGCTGCAGCGGATGCGGATCGCCGTGGCGGTGCGATCGTGGATGCCCATGCCCGCGCCGCAGCAGCCGCAGCGCAGGATGCCCGAGAAGGGGCGCAGCGGGGCGCGGGTCATTCCGCGCTTGGCATAGGCCCCGGCCTGATGGCCGTGGCGGGCCTGGGCGGCTGCCCACAGATCGGGCGGGACAATCCGCAGATCCTCGACCACCGTTTCCTGCCAGTCGCTGCGCGGGTTTTCCCTGTTCACCCGGCGGCCGGTGTCGGGGTCGCGCACCATCGTGACCCGGTTCCACGTCAGCCTGCCATCATAGATGGGGTTGTGCAGGATGCCGTAGCCGCGGGCCGGATTGCCGTTGATCGTGCTGGCGTTCCAGCGGCGGCCGCGCGGCGGCAGGATGCCGTCACGGTTCAGCGCCTCGGCGATCGTCCTGGGGCTGTCGCCGCCGACATAGGCGGCGAAAACCCGGCGGATCACCTCGGCCTCGGCCGCGACCACCACCCGTTCGCCGTTGCGGCCGCCGGGTTTCGGCGCATAGCCATAGGTTTTGCCGCCCGCGCTGCGGCCATCGCGCACCACGCCCGCCAGGCCCCGGCGGGTTTTCTGTTTCAGGGCGTCCAGAAACATCGTTCCCATCAGCCCGCGCAGCCCGACACTGACGGAATCGGCAGTGCCTTCATGCACCGACACGATGCTGACGCCCGCGAATTTCAGGCGTTTGAACACATGGGCCAGATCCTCCTGATCGCGGCTGATCCGGTCCAGCGCCTCGACCACCAGCACATCGAATGCCCGCCCCTTGGCGGCGGCGATCATCGTTGCCAGCCCGTCGCGGCCGAATATGCTGGCGCTGGTTCTGGCGCGGTCCTCGAATGCGTGGGTGACGGTCAGGCCGCGCTGTCCGGCGAATTGGCGGCAGAGTGCCATCTGATCGTCAATCGACCGCCCGTCCTGCAGGTCGGATGAATATCTGGCGTAGACGGCGCAGCGGTGCATGTCGGTGATTCTCCGGTCAGGCTGGCGGCATGATGCCGCGCGGCGGCGGCCCGTGCCAAGGCCCGCACGAAATCCAGCATCGGATCGGGCCGGGATGCCGGATCAGCCATGGGCTGACTCCATTTGCAACCCTGCGGCGCGGAGCCAGTCCAGCAGCGCGGCGGTCAGCGCGTTTTTCGCCGCCTGTTCGGTTTTCGCCCGGCCGTGCTGGATGCTGAATGCGGCACTCATGGCACCGGGGGTAGGGTGGCCGCCGATCCAGAGCCGCCACGCCCACGGATTGCGGTCCTGCGGCGACCCGACCGGCGGAAACACGGCCCCTACCTCAACCTGACCCAGCATGATGACCATGCGCCCGCCGGGGTATTGCTGGTGCCACCGGATCATGCCTGCGCCTCATGGGTGACGGGGCCTGCCCATTGATCAGCCATCGCATCGGCCAGGCCGGGAAAGAACCTGCTGCGCCGGGCGGCGCGATCGGGGCCGGGACTGGCCTTGTGGATGTCGTCGCGGGCGGTGGTGCCGTCCAGTGTGCCGGTGGGCACCAGAGGCTGCAGGCCGTGCAGCCACAGGCAGGTGCGTTTTTTCACATTGTCCGGCCCTGCCGGATCGGTGCCGAATTGCCAGGGCTGCACCGACTGGGTGGCGGGGCGGAAATTCACGATCCGGGACTTGGCATGCTTGTGCATCACCGGATTTTCGATTGCGCGGCGCGGGATGGGGGCATTCCAGCAGGCGGAGAAAAACGCGGCCCCGGCATCCAGTTCGGCCCAGATGTCGGCCAGGGTGCGGCCGGGCGGCGGCGCGGTCAGCCAGCGCACCCCGGAATTCGTCAGCCGGGTGCAGGGCGGGTGCATCACGGCCAGCAGATCCCAGCCATCGTCCAGATGGTCGAGCAGGTCACCGACGATGTGCCTGTTCGATCCATCCTCGGCGGGTTTCACGTCGCAGGACCAGACATCGTGCCCGCGCGCAGCGAATGCCCTGCGGACGATGCCGGAACATTCGCAGCCGATCAGGACGCGCAGCGGGGTGGTCATTGGCCCGGCCCCTGCATCTGTGCCCAGCGGGCGCGGTCTTCGGCCAGCAACAGATCGACGCGGGCGGAAATCAGCGTCAGCTTGCCCGCGCCCCGGCTGCCCTTGCGCCCGCGCGTGACGCGCCAGAGTTTCAGGGCCTGCACCAGCGCCTTGCCCTGGCGGGACAGAAGGTTGTTATAGGCCACCCGGCAGGCGGGGCCGCAATAGGCCCGGCCGCGCGGGCAGCGGTTTCCACACCAGTCGCAGCAGCCGCGGCGCAGCGATGCGAGGCCCGCGGGTTCCAGCCGGTCACGATCGGGCGCGGTCGCGCTGTGCGGCGCTTCTGTGGGGGGCAAGTGACTTGCGGTCATGCCGCACCGCCTTCCAGCAGATCGGCGACGGCCAGTCTGGCGCGGGCGCGGGCCTTGATCCCGGCGCGGCGCATCGGCGCGTCATAGGTGTTGTGGCAGCGCTGGCACCAGCAGCGCAGGTTGTCGTCGGCGCAATTCTCGGGCTGGTGGTCGAGGTGGGCCACGGTCAGCACCACGCGGACGGCGCGGCCATAGCCGCAGCTGTCTTTCCAGGTATCGGGAACCTCGGTTCCGTCCAGAGCGCAGCGGCCGTTCTCAAAGGCCGGATCGTCCGCCATCCGCCAGATCGGCCGTCCGTCATCGGTGACGGCACGGCGGATCAAGGCCCCGCCAGGCACCGTGCAAGACTCGCACCGATCGCCCGCCAGGTCGCGGATGCGGGCCGCGATCTGCGGCCAGTCGCGGGGATAGCGGTCGCGGTTTTCCGGGCGGATGGGCATCACGGAGTCCACGGGCCGCAGTTGGTGGGGCAGGGCGGGTCGATGATCCTGATCGACACGCTGCCATCCGGGTTGACAACGCGGATCACGTTCGGCGGCAGCGGCCATTGCGGTTTCGGCGGTTTCGCCGGGGTGGCATAGGCCGGGCGGGCATTGCCGCCGCCATCGCTGCGGGCGGGTTCGGCGGGCGCAGGGACGCAGGCCGCCAGCGGCAGCGTCAGGACGGCGATCAGCGTGGGGGTGCGGAGCATCGGCGGCGGCCTTTCTGGAAAGGCCCCGGCCATGGCCTGTAACATGGCCGGGGAGGTCAACAGGGAGGAATTGCGCGGATTGCCCGCCGCGCCGGGGTGGGGTCAGGCCGGGGTCTTGTTGCGGCCGAAAAACACCGGGCAGCCGGTATTCTCGGCGGCGGCGAATGCGATCTGGCTGAACCGGGCCTGCCGCATGTATTCGACGCGGTGCCAGATGAATCCCATGGCGATCGCGCCGCCAGCTGCGCGCCAGCGGAACAGGGCCTGCAGATCCTCGGGTTCCTCGCCCTGATAGAGCGGGATGCGCACGGTGAATTCGCGGGGGGGGCTGCACCCGGCTGGTGACCTTGGTTTCGGATTCAAACACCAGCGCGGAATCGCCGTTGTCCAGCCGGGTGCGGGTTTTGAATGTCTGGCCGGAGGCGGCCTCAAGATCGCGGGCCAGTTCCAGCATCTCGGTCGGTTCCGGCTGCCAGATGTCGGCGGCGTTTTCCTCGAGAAACAGCGCGAAATCCGCCTGGGGTTTCAGGCCGCCGGTGGCAAATTCGTTCCAGCGTTTGAATTCCTCGGACGGGCGCAGCACCAGCTGGACCGAGTGTTTCAGGCTGCCGCCGGTGCTGGGCCTGTGCCCGGCGGTCGCGGCGCAGCGGGCGGCTGTAGCTGGGCAGGGGGATCATTGCAGGCCCCCCTGTCCCTGGCGGCGGCGGCGCGCGGAAAGCGTGAGCGCCACGCCCAGCCGCTGCAATTCGGCCTGCAGGGCCGGATCGGGGGGGCACCGCTTTGGCGCGCGTCTTCCAGATCGGCCAGGGCGCGCAGCATCGGCACCACCGGCCCATCGGGGCAGGCATGGTGCAGGAAATGGATGCAGACCTGCAGATAGGTGGACAGGGTGGTCACGGCGGCGACCCCGCTGTCCTGATAGGCGCTGACGATGCCCAGCATCGTGGTTTTTGCCGCGCCGCCGATGTCGCGTATGACCTGGGCGGCTTCGGTCGAATCCGCCCCGCAAGCCTTGGCCGTCTGTTCGTTCAGCTGGTCGATGATGCGGGAGGTGGATTTGGAATCGCTCATGCCGCATCCCCCGGCGTTCCATGGCTCTGGACCAGATGGAGGACGGGGCGGCGGGTGCGGCGGGTGCGGCGGCCGCGCAGGCCGGTTTCCCAGCACCAGCGCGGCACATCCGTGACGGTGCAGTGCGCGGGCGGATCACCGGCGGGACGGGCATCGCGCAGGACGCGCCAGCTGGTGCCCAGCAGGTCGGCGCGGGCATCGTCAGCCAGGTGCCCGAAGCGGGCCGGATTGCCGACGAAGGCCCGCGCCGCGGCGATCAGGTCGGGGGTGGGATAGGATCGGGGCAATCTGGCCTCCATCGGGTTGCGATGGGGCTAAAGATATGGAAGTTTATTCCATCGTCAAGATAAAAGTGGAAAAAACTTCAATTGCCAGAACGAAGAAAGAACAGGACAGTTTCCCGCTATGCGAGATGCGGGAGGGGAGGATGTCCTACAAGTGGCAGGATGCGATTGTATTGATTCTTGCGAGTGTTCTGCGCGTTCGGATCAGGAAGCTGCGTCAGATCGCGCCATATGTCACCATGTTGACCAGAAGGCTTGGACGCAGGTCCAGCGGCACATCGGACAAGTCACCGCGATAGATGAAGTCCAGGCCGAAGCCGTAGAGTGCTGCAATCCGTTCACCATGGGCAATGTCCAGCCCGGTGGCGGCCTTTTCCACCTTCGAGAGCGTAGAGCGGTCCAGTTCTATGCTGTCGGCCAACTGCGCTTTTGAGAGGCCAAGAGTTTCACGCATCGCCGTGATCCTGGGGCCGACCCGTTCCGGTCGGCTTTCACGCGGGATCAGCTGCGACATCACCTTTTTCGCAATGTTTTTCATGCGCGTAGCATGCGGATTATAGAGATTTCTTCCATCGAAGTTTTATCCATCTTGACGAGTGGAAATAACTTCCACTATGTTTCCAACCATGATCGCCTTCGACTCCATCATGGCCCTGATCGATACCTGGCCCAGCCGCAAGGAATTTGCGGCTGATGTCGGGGTGAAAGTGGATCGCGTCCAGAAGTGGGCGCAGACGGGCAGCATTCCCGCCCGGTTTCATGGCCGCATCATCAGGGCGGGCGCGCTGCGGGGCGTCGTGGTCACCGCCGATGACCTGGTTTCCCTTCACGATGTTTCCGATATGAAGGATCGCGCGGCATGATGCGGTCAGGGCTCCGGCGTGAAGCTGTATATTATCGCGCTGCGATTGGCGGCCAGCGCGGCATTCGCAACATCGGAGAGGCGTATCACCACCTCGGATCGCCGGTCGATTTTTATCTCTTGGCGAAGCTGGATGGGATTGCCGTCGAGAAAGGCACCCGCGACGAGGATCGCGGCGGTGGCCGGAGCATCGTTCTGGACTCTGGCGGAAATTGCCGGTTCGATCTGCGACAGAAACATTTTCAGGTCATCCGGCAAGGCCGAGACGATGCGGTCGACAGCCGCCGCATCCTGCATCAGCAGGACCATGGCGGGGCTGCCCCCTTCACCCGGAAGAATTCGGATTGTAAGCGCCGATCTGGACGCGGCTTCGCGCAGGACAATCGGGATGGAAATCCGGTAATCAGCAAAAGAGTCCATGCCCGACTGACGGCATCCGGTGAATTCGGTCTTGTCGAACCCGTTGGCAACGGCAGGAGTGATGTCCCCGGAGCGTTCGCGGCACTTGTCTTCGGTTCCCGTGGGAACGGACAGGATGGCCGTTGTGGATACGGCGGTTCCGGTCTCAAGCACGGCCTGCACATCTGCTGTGTAGAGGTTGACCGCCAGTTCGGTCTTGCAGGCCGCAAGCGCCATCAGCGCTGCGAGGGGGAGGAATCTGCGGATCACCCTTCGGTCCTTTCACAAATTGGGGGGATGCCCCCTGTTGGAGTGTGTGATGTCTGATCATCGGCTGTCAGCCTACGGCGATTCGCGGCCTTCTCGAAACCCTGCCACGGCACGGGGGCAAATGTCCTTGCAAAACCGCCGGTTGCGCGGCTTTCGCGCGCCGCCGGTGCGCATGGCCCCGCTGCGGGCCTGCCCGGTCGGGGCGGATATGCGGACGCGGCTGCTGGATGTCTGGCCGGGGCTGATGCTGCGGCACTACCCCAGCGATGCCGCCTGCGCCGATGCCTTCGGCAAGGAGCGGCAGACCGCGACCAACTGGCGGTCGGGCCATTGCGGGCCGGATGCCGGTTCGGTGTCGATCGCATTCCTGCGCTGGCCGGATGAAATGGCCCGCCTGCTGGGGGGTGCGGCATGACGGCCACCGATCTGCTGGGCACGGCCCTGCCCGTCACCCCGTTCGGCCTGCCGGACAACGATCCGGCGGTGCGCTGGTGTGTCCTGCTGCTGGGATTTGACGATGATCAGCTGCCGCTGTCCCTGCCGGGCTGGGCTGGTTATCTGGCCGGGGATTGGGGAGGTTACGAACGGACGGCGCTGGCGGTGCCGGGCCAGGTGTTCCGCGCGGTGGTTTTTGCGCTGCGCTATGCCGAGGCGCTGACCGCCGGGGCTGGATTTGTGCTGCCCGCCTGCCCGCCGCAGTGTGAATTCCTGGCGGTGGTCGATGCCCCGCGTCAGGGGTGGTTCGAGGAGGACATGGTGTCCAGCGCGGATGAGGCGCTGGACCTGCTGCGCGATCGGCTCGGCGGCTGGGTGGTGTTCCGCGAGACGATCGAACATCGCTGCGGGGTGCGGTTCGACATCGTGGATGGAAAGCCGGTCTGCACCATCGTGCCCGATCCCGGCCTGATGCAGCCGGGGGTGGTGTGATGGCGGGTGTTCGGATCGCGATCGGCCAGACCGTCCGGTTTGGAGCGTTCACCGATCTGGTCGGGCGTCTGGCCGGGCCGGATGCGCCACATGGGCGGCAGGTGGCGGCGCTGGTGGATCGGCTGGCCGATCTGATCGACGCCGAAAACGTGGTGCGCGGCGTCCAGACCGCAGGGCGCTGCGATCTGGACCTGACCCCGGATGCCGCCGCCTGGCTGGCCGATGCGCTGCTGGTGCTGGACGCCGGGGCAAAAACATTTGCCCCGCCGCCGCCCCTGGGCCGGGACACCGGCACGGGGGGCCGCTGATGTCTCGGGCCTGGGCGCAATCCTATTCCGATGCCGATGTCTCTGCGATCCTGTGGCGGCGCGAGGCGCAGGGCCTGTCGGCCGCGCAGATCGCCGCCACCGTAGGGACCACCCGCAGCGCGATCTGCGGGCTGCTGCACCGCGTCGATCAGCAGATGCGCGGGGTCGATCTGGATGTGGTGCCGGATGATGTGCTGCTGGGCCTGCTGGACGATCTGAACGGGCGCGGCGTGTTGGCCGATGAAATCGGGCGGCGGCTGGGCTGGAACCGGCTGCGGGTGCTGGGCGTGGCCCATGCGATCCGGCTGGACCTGGCCCGGTCGAACGGCCCCGCCGATGCGCCGCGCGCGATCCACCCGGAAAACCGCAACGGCGGGCTGCCGCTGGGCTGGTGGGCGGCAGGCATCTGGAATCGGGAGGTGGCGTGATGGCATGGCAGGACTGGGTGCAGCTGTATCTGGTGGTGTCGGGCCTGCTGGCCTGCGCCTGCGCCCCGGTCTGGGTGGATGACGACATGCGCGCCGCGCCGATGCGCTGGCTGTTCGTGAGTGTGGTGATGTTCGCGCTGTGCGGCGGGATCGTGGCGGCCTCGCTGCTGCATCGCCTGTTGAAACGGCTGCGGGGTGCATCATGAGCGCGCCCGCCCCCCGCCGCGCCGATCTGCGGCTGATCGGCCCGCTGCCCTTCGCCGGTGGGCAGGCTGGCCTGCTGGCGGGCCGCGATCCGGGCGATCTGCAGCTGGTGGTCTATGACGATGCCTGGCCCGATGGTGCCGCCGGTTCGCTGGCCCGTCCCAGCCTGACCCGGTTTGTCACCGCGGCCACGCTGGCCGAACTGGATGCAATCCGCGCCGCGCTGGCGGATGTCCTGGGGGCGCGGCGATGAGCGGGGGGAGCGACTATCCGCTGCGGCGGCAGCTGGCGGCCGAGGGATTGAGCGTCAAGGAGGCGGCGGCCCGGCTGGGCATCAGTCCCCCTGCACTGGGCATGTGGGCGCGCAGAAACGGTGTCAAATTCCGCGACGGCCGCTGCCGCGCGGATGCCGCCCCGAAACCCCCGCCCGCCCCGCTGTCCTGGCTGTGGCTGGCGGCCCGGCTGACCGAATCCGAGCGCGCCGATTACCGGCTGCTGCGCGGCAAGGGCGGCCAGACCGGGTTGCAGGCACTGGCCGCGATCCGGCGGCCCGATCTGGTGGCCGAGGTCACCGCCCATTTCCAGCAGGAGTCCGCCGCCCGATGAGCGATACCGCCCGCCCGCCCCACCTCGCCCCGCTGTGGCTGTCCGGCTCTGTCCGGCGCTGGCATTGCAATCCGGCGCTGTCGAACAGCCACCAGACCAATGCCGACCATCAGGGCCGCTGTGTCCAGCTGCTTCTGGCGCTGGTCGATCAGCTGGACGCCCATTGCTGGTGCCTGACCGCCGCTCCGCTGGAATACCGGCGATGGTCGGCGGGCTGGACCCTGGCGGCACATGACCTGCTGCGCCGGGCCGAGACATTGGGCTGCCGCCAGGCGGTCGAGGAGATTTTGATTGATTTGCAACCTGGTGCCGATCAATGACCGCGCCCGCATCCGAAACCGCCGCCCAGATCGCCGCGCGCTATGGTCTGCCGCTGGCCCCCGGTGCGGCCGTGCGGCAGATTCCGCGCGGGACATCGGGGCAGCCGCTGCCGGTCTGGCGGGGCAATGCGCTGCGCTATCCCGACCCCGAGGATCAGCGCAACCGCTGGGGGCACGGCGGCGGGATCGCGGCGGCGCGTCATGCCGCCGCGCTGTCCCGCCGCGCGCAGCTGGCGCAGCTGCATGCCGAGGGGCTGACGGATGCCCAGCTGGCCGACCGGCTGGGCGTGAACACCGCCACCATCGCCGCCGACCGCAAAATCCTGGGGCTGGCGGTCAATCCGGTGCATGTCGCCCGCGCCGCCGACCGGATCGCGCGGATTCGCGGGCTGATTTCGGCGGGCTGGGATGATGCCCAGATCGCCGCCGAACTGGGGCTGACGGTCAATTACCTGCGGCTGTCTGCGCGGGTGCGCAAACCCGCCGCGCCGCGCGCCCCGAAACTGACGGCCGAGGAGGTCGCCGCGCGGCAGCGCGAACGGGTGCGGCGGCGCTATCACGCGCGGCGCGCGGCGGCGCAGCTGGCCGATCCGGCCCGGCTGACGGTCGAGGCCCGCCGCGCCCATGTGGCGGATGCCCATGCCCGCGGCCTGTCGCTGCGCGAGACCCTGGCCGAACTGGCCGCGCTGCCGGGGGCGGATGCTTCCCGCATCAACATCCAGAGGGTGCGGCGGGATCGCAATCTGCTGGGGCTGGGGCCGACCGCCACCGATCTGGCCTGGCGGGCGGCGCAATGCCTGGCCTCGGTCAACCGCCTCAATGATATTCGCTGGGGCGCGGACATCCCGCCCCGGAAACGCGGCGGCAGCCGTCCGGGTCAGCGCCGGTCGCTGGCGCTGCTGGCGCGAGTGGTGGCGCGGCATCACGCCGGAGAGACGGTCGAGGATATTGCGGCTGCCGAGGCGATCCGGCCCGTCCGCGCCGCGCGCATCCTGCGCCGCGAGGGGCTGGGGCCGTGCTGGTCCACCACCCGCTCCCGTGCCGCGCGGTTGCAGGATCTGATCGACCGGGTGGCGCGCGGAGAGTCCGGCGCGCAGATCGCCGCCGCCTGGGGATGCAGTCTGCAGGCAGTTTACGGATACGCCCACAGTCATCGGGTGTCGCTGGCCGCTGCCCATCGCCCGCCGCCGGGCAATGCGGGCACGGTCAGTCCGCGCGTGGCGGCACGGCGCGAGAGGGTGCGGGCGATGCGCCAGCAGGGCCTGACGCTGGATGCGATGGAGGTGGCGCTTGGCGTCAGCCGGGCCACGCTGTCCAGCGACATCACCGCGCTGGGGATCGGCGGCACCTCGCCCAACAGCCCGGCAGCGCGCAGCCTGGTGGCGACGCGCCCGGAGCTGGTGGCGCAGGCGCTGGCACTGGTGCAGGCCGGTCATGGCCTGGCCGAGGTGGCCCGCCGGATGGACCTGCCGGTCTGGACCGCCAGCCGCCTGATCCGCGCCGCCGAAAAGGCCACCCGCGCGGCGGCCCCGGATCAGGGGAGGGACGCCGCATGACTGGCATTCTGCGCGAGGAACGGATCGGCAATCAGCGGCTGCTGCTGGGCGATTGCATGGCGATCCTGCCGGGGCTGGGGCGGGTTGACGCTGTGGTGACGGACCCGCCGTATGGCCTGGGCAGGCGGATGCAGGGCGGCACCTGGGGCGCGCAGGACCAAGACAGCGGTTTCCTGCGCTGGGATTTGCAGGCACGGCAGGAATGGGCAGATGCCATTCTGGCCCTGGGGGGGGGCGCTGTCATCTGGGGTGGAAACTATTTCACCCTGCCGCCGACCCGCTGCTGGCTGATCTGGAACAAGGTCAACGCGGTGCCGACCATGGCTGATTTCGAGCAGGCATGGACCAATCTGGACAGGCCGTCCAAACGGATCGATCTGCCTGTGGGTCGGGTCGAATACGGCCACCCCACCCAGAAACCGCTGGCGCTGATGGAATGGTGTCTGGGATTCCTGCCCGAGGCCCGCAGCATCCTCGATCCTTTCATGGGATCGGGCACCATGCTGGTGGCCTGTCAGCGCATGGGGCGGCACGGCACCGGGATCGAGCTGGACCCCGGTTATTTCGACATCGCCTGCCGCCGGGTCGAGGATGCCGCCCGCCAGCCCGATCTGCTGATCCCCGCCACCCGCGCCCCTGCGCCTGAACAGCAGGGATTTGACCTGTGATTGTCGCAGCCCAACACCTCGTTAACATCAGCGGCGGCAAGGACAGCGCAACATGTGCCCTTCTGGCGGCCGAGCGTGGGCGACCGTTCCGGCTCGTCATGGCTGACACCGGGAACGAAAGTTCGATTACGCTGGACTATGCACACCAGGTTGCGGAGTTCGTCGGTCAGCCGCTGGAAATCTTCCGCGCCGACTTCACCGACCGGATCGCTGCCAAGCGCTGTTTCGTCGCCGACGAATGGCCAAAGCATGGCGTCCCGGCTGCGCGGGTCGAACGCGCGCTTGCCGCTTTGGTCCCGACCGGCATCCCCTTCCTGGACCTGTGCATCTGGAAGGGGCGCTTCCTGTCGCGCAAGGCACAATTCTGCACCGAGTATCTGAAATCCGAGGCAATCCAGCAGGGTGCAGTCGCGCCCGCGCTAGATTCATCGCCCGTGGTCCAATGGATTGGGGTGCGGCGGGATGAAAGCCTGAACCGCCGCAACGCACCGATGTTCCAGCGGGTGTCCGTAGCTGATCGGGCACATGACATGGTGCTGTTCCGTCCGATCATCCATTGGACGGCCGAGAATGTCTTTGGCTTTGCCGCCGCGCGCGGTCTGCCACCGAACCCGCTTTACCTTCAGGGCATGGGCAGGGTCGGGTGCTTCCCCTGCATCAATGCCGGGAAGAACGAGTTGCGCGAGATTGCGCGGCGTTATCCCGAGGTGGCCGACCGGATCGCACAGTGGGAGGTTGACGCCGCCGAAGCCAGCAAGCGCGGGGCCGCCACCTTCTTTGCTGCCGATGTGACCCCGGAAGGCGCATCCCTTGTGCGGCGGATCAAGCGGCAGGCGACGTGGTATGTCCTGCGGCAACAGCCCCAACTGACGGAACCCGGCCGTGAGAAAGAGCTGGCGCGGGCCGTCGCCCTGGTGGCGGCTGACCTTTCCGCCGCTGCGCCCTGGCCTCGTGCGCGCGAGGTATTCACCTGGGCCAAGACGGATCGCGGCGGGCGGCAGTTCAACCTGCTGGAACACGCTTTCGCGGATGATGGCCTTTCCTGTTCCTCTCAATACGGGCTGTGCGAATGACCCACCTGCGCCTCGCCCCGGTCTCCGGCCCCGATCTGCCCGCCTATCCGATCGGAGCGGATGAGCGGCTGGACGGGCACAGCTTTGTCAAATGGAATTCGGCCCGCTGGCTGTCGAGCCGGACCTACAAGCTGATGGCGTGGGACATGCAGGGCATGGCCCGCGCCCTGTTCGATCTGTGCCAGACGGAATCGCCGGTCGGCACCCTGCCCGACGACGATGCCGAACTTGCCGTCATGCTGCGCGCCGATGCGCGGCGGGTGGCCGAATGGCGCGCGCTGGAATTCGGCCCCTTGCGCGGCTGGTATCGCGTCACCTGCGGCGGGGTGATCCGGCTGGCGCATCGTGTTGTCACCGAACAGGTTCAGGACGCGATCGAGCGCCGCGCCCTGGCCCGGCTGTCCGAGGATCAGCGCGCCACCGCCATGCGGCTGGACCGGCTGCGCAAGGCGCTGCTGAAACAGGGGCTGTCCCGCGATGTGGTGGCCGATGATCTGCTGATCGACCGGATGGATGCCTGGCTGCAGGCCAATCACCGGACGCGCCGCACCGAGGCCGTCTATCGGTCGGCGATCCTGCATGCGCAGGCGCAGAAATGGTTCGCCCGGAGCGACTGGCCGGGCGGATGACAAACACTGTGCGCACTGTGATTTCACAGTGCGCACAGTGCTGCACGGAAAATCACTGTGATGCACAAGAGAAGAAGAGAGAAGAAAAGATAAGACTCTTCCGCCGCTTGCACGAAACCCGCCCCGTCCCGCCCTGCGGAAACCGGGGAATTGCCATGAAGGGGGAAATGCCATGACCGACAGCGCCAGCCCCGCCCCGCAGGCCGCGCCATGTGAGGCCGAATCCGGCAGGGCCATGGTGCGCGCCCTGCTGATCGACCCGCTGGACCTGGCCGGGCTGACCCGCCCGCGCGGCGTGACGACCGACACCCACCGCGCCCGCATGGCCCAGCTGGCCGAGCGGCTGGCCTATATGTCGCCCGACAATCTGGCCACGCTGCGCGACGTGATCCAGAGCCATGCCGCCAGCCCCGCCGGTGGCAATGCCTGGCCCGCCCCGGTGGTGGTCGAGGGCTGGGCGCAGGGCCTGCAGGCGCGGCCGATGCGCAGCAGCGACATCATCCGCAGTTGGCTGGCCTCGGTCGAGGGGCCGCCCGCGCTGGCCGCCGGATACCATGTGCAGCTGTTCCGGTTCCTGCGCCGCCGGATGCTGCCGCCATCGGATTACGACAAACGGATGATCCGCGAACAGGCCGACCGGGACCGCCGCACCCAGGCTGTCTATGCCGAGCGGCTGGCGCATGGGGTGGCCACGCCGGACGAATGCGGCTGGCTGGAAACGCTGGCCCGCGACGATGCGGCGGTGCGCGACATCATCGCCGAGGGCGAGGCCCGCCGCGCGGCGCGGGCACGGAACGCCGCCCGCCTGGCGGCGCTGGATGGCGAGGGGGAAGCGGCATGATCGACGAAACCGAATGGGGGCCGTGGGTCGAGCATGACGGCCGGGGCTGCCCTTTGCCGGATGGCACCCTCGTGATGGTATTCATCGCTGACGCCGAGGGGCTGGGCGAGGATGAGATCGTGGTATTTCGGATCGGTGAATACTGGGAGGGCGTGATCTATCACCGGGGCGGGCCGGAGGATTGGGTCTACCGCCCGACCAATGCGGGCAACATCACCCGCTATCGCCTGCGCCGCCCGCGTCTGGCTGCCATGGACATGCTGCGCGATCTGGTGGCCGATCCCCGCGGCCCCGTCACCGCGCCCGCCGGGCCGGTGCGGCGGCCTGACGAGGTGCCCGCATGATCCGCATCTGCAGCACGAAAAGCGCGCCGCATCTGGGCTGGGATGTGGCGATCGAGGATGCCAACGGCGAACCGCTGCGCGGGGTCACGTCCTGCACCATCAGCATCGAACCGGATGCCGCGGTCACCGCCACGCTGACCGTTATGTCAGGCCCTATGGATCTGGCCGCGGTTCCCCTGCTGACCCGCGCCGTTCTGGAAGATGTCGCCGCCAGCCATGGCCTTCGGCTGGTGCCGATCGAGGATCAGCCATGACCGGAAGCATCCCCCAGCACGGCCCGGTCAGCAGGCAAGGTCTTGCGGCCTTTTGCGACGGCAAGGAAAAGCTGACCGCCGAACTGGCCCGCAAGATCATCAAGGGTCGCGGCCCCCGCAGCAAGTCGCGCGACAAGCGGCGATCCTCCTACAAATGCCCGTTCTGCCAGCACTGGCATATCGGAAACCCGCCGCCCAAGGCGGTGCGCAGCCCAAGGGGGGCACCCGAATGACGGCCTTTTGCGCCCATCGCGGCTGCATTCACCAGCTGGCGCGCGACAACACCAGCGGGGTCTGCCGCGACCATATGCACGGCCCGGCCTGCCGTTGCCTGATCTGCACCCGCCCGGCCCGCCCCAAGCGCCGCCGCCCGCCCGCGTCCGGTTTTCGGACACGGCCCCAGACCAGCCCCCGCCCGCCCGGCGACGATGAACCGCCCCTGCCGATCCCCGTTCCCGCATGAGAGGAAAGACCGATGAGTGACGATGACCTGATCCGCCGGGGCGATGCCTTGGCCGCCATCCGGTGCGGCGACACCGTGACCCGGCATCATGCCGCGCTGATGGCGATCCCCGCCCACCCCGTGCAGGAGACACCGATAACCGCACATGACACCGACAAGCGCCGTAAGTTCATGGCATATATGGATGATAAACGTGCGGCGGGAAACCCGAGAGACGCCGTTCTGCCCGCAGGGGAGGGGCGGCGCTGATGCCCCCGCGCCCGATGACGATTCAGCAGGCCCTGGAATGGGCCTTCACCGCCGAACGCGCCCAGCTGGACTTTGCCGAGGCGCAGGGCGACAACGCCCGCCCCGGCATCAGCACGATCTGGACCATCATGCAGCGCGGGCATCTGGGTTGTTCGGTCGATGGCGGCGGCCACAGCCTGCCGCATGTCGATGCCGACATCATCGCCAGCGCGGTGGCCCACCTGCCGCAGGCCATGGGCGGGCGCGGCATGGCGCTGACCATCGCCGAATCCGCCCGCGCCGGTGCCTGCCCCGACTGGCGCACCCCGCCGCCGCAGGTGGTGCCGGTGGCCTGGAAGGGCGAAAACCAGCGCGGCCCGCAGGCGGCCACCGAGGTGGTGGACCTGATCCGCTACACCCGGCGCGGCCGCCCGGTCGAGGTGCCGGTGCTGGCCTGCCCGGTGCGCTATACGGTCAGCGCCGTGCGCATTGCCGCCGCCCGCGCCCGCTATGCCGACTGGCGCGCGGCGCTGTCCTGGCTGTTGCAGGATCTGCGCGGCCGTGGAACCCTGTCGCTGATCAGCCTGCAGCCCGGCTTGCCCATGGCAGCGCCATGGGAGGATGCCACGTCCGCCGCGAAAATCGTGGCTTGACGAATCACGCCCCCGTTGACACCTTGCCAGAGAGACGAATCGCGCCCGGCGGGAACCATCCCGACCGGGCGTTTCCATTTCCGGGGGCTGCCATGTGACCGTCGCCAAGCTGTGCCGGGCACCCGGCTGCGATGATCTGGCCCTGGCCGGGTCACCCTATTGCCCCGATTGCGGGGCCGAGGCTGCGGCCCGCAAGGCCGCCCGCCGCCAGACCGCCAAGCGCGGCGGCGAACCATGGTCGCACCTTTACCAGGCACCGGAATGGAAACGCGCCCGGCTGGCCTTTCTCAAGGCCAACCCGCTTTGCGTGTCCTGCGCCGAGGTCGGCCTTGTCGTTCCGGCGAACGAGGTGGATCACAGGGTCCCGCACCGCGGCAACCGCGCGCTGTTCTGGGACCGATCGAACTGGCAGGGCCTGTGCAAGCCTTGCCACAGCCGGAAAACCGCGACGGAAACCCTCCATCGCAAACCACCGGGGGGCATGTAAAACCTCTACCCCCCCACCCAGAAACCGCGCATGGAAGCCGAGTCTTCGTGCGG
>ERZ761592.163-NODE-163-length-36049-cov-7.494944_pt1 | contig 36049 bp, 26 predicted proteins | sample MGYA00433095_ERZ761592 | MGnify/ENA primary metagenome ERZ761592 (study PRJEB28899, sample SAMN03785554) | bioreactor sludge metagenome | biome: EBPR Sludge; feature: EBPR Bioreactor; material: 0.22µm filtered reactor supernatant | place: Saint Lucia: Queensland... | reverse complement strand
CCAGTGGGTCCGCTTTGGTGAGCAGAAACGGGTCAATTCTGGTGAGCGCCAAGGGTATCACCATCGCGCGGATAGACGGCGATGCCGATGCAGGCCGTCAGCACCAGTTCCCGCCCGGCCAGCGTCATCGGCTGCGCCACCGCCTGCAGCAGACGCTCGGCATACAGCGCCGCGTGCTCCGGCGTCACCAGATCGACGAGCAGCAGCGCAAACGAATCGCCGTCGATGCGCGCCACCGTCTCGCTGGCGCGCATCGGTGGTTTCAGGATCTGCCCCTCGCGCCCGCTGGCGAAGCGCTGCAGGCGTTCGGCAACGACGCACAGCAGGCAATCCCCGCTGGCATCGCCGAGCGCGTCGTTGAAGCTCTTGAAGTGATCGAGATCGATCTGGATGACCGCACACGCACTCGCGACGCGCTGCGCCCGCTCGATTTCCAGTGTCACCAGTTCATTGAAGAACTGCCGGTTGGCCAGCCCGGTCAGCTGGTCGTGCAGCGCCAGATGCTCGATACGGCGCTGCGCCTGCACCAGTTCGCTGATGTCCTGCGTGATCCCTTCGAGCTTGACGATGCGGCCGGCAGTGTCGCGAATGGCGATCGCTTCCTCGAACACCTCGACCAGCGAACCATCACCCCGTCGCAGGCCATAGGTCGTCTGGTACGGCGTTCCCTCGCTGATCAGCCGCTGTCGTGCGGCTGCCACGACATCGCGCTCGCTGCGGCGCACGCGCTCGAGAAAACGCGCCGGGGTGCTGCTGCCGCTGAGCTGAATGTCATCACAGATGCGCAACAGCTGCTCCGAACAACTGAAGCGTGCCTGCGGCAGCGACCACTCCCAGCTGCCCATCCGCGCCAGCCGCTGCGCCCGCTCGAGGCTCTCGCGCCCATGCCGCACGGCCGCCTGCGCACGACCCGCACGCAGGCCGTAACGCACGCGCTGCGTCAGGAGCAGCCAGTTGATCGGCTTGGTGACGAAATCGGTGGCGCCCGCCGCATACGCACGCTCGATCGATTCGGTGTCGTTGAGCCCGGTGAGCATCATGATCGGCAGCAACTGGCCGCGCGGACTGCGGCGGATCGTCCGGCAGACTTCGTAGCCGTCGATGCCGGGCATCACCACGTCGAGCAGCAACAGGTCGAACTCCTGTTCCCCGACGAGACGCAACGCCGCATCGCCGTCACCCGCTTCGCTGACCTTGAACCCGGCATGCTGCAGCGACTCGGCCGCCAGCATGCGGATCATCTCGTCGTCATCGACGAGGAGGATGTGTCCTTGCTCGCTGTTCTTCGTCATTCGACCTTTTCCCTGGTGGTCATCGAAGCGCCACGATGCCGCGCCAGCGCCTCGGTGAACTGCACGTGCGCGGCGCGCAACACCGCCGGCCAGTCGTCGGCCGGCTGGCTGCCGGCCCGCAACAGCAGCTCGAGTTCCTTCGCCTGCCCGGCCAGTGCCAGCGCACCGACCGTCGCGCTCGACGATTTCAACGTATGCGCCAGCCGCTGCAGCGTCGCCAGGTCGCCCTGCCCGCTGGCACTGTCGATCTCGTCGAGCATCTGCCGCGTGTTGCGGTCGAACAGGTCGAGCACGCGCTCGGCGAAACCCGGGTTGCTGCCATCGGCGACCATCGGCAGCGACTGCACGACGCTGGCGTCGAAGATCGCCGCCGCCCGCCGCTCGCCGCGACGCGCCACGCCTTCCCCGCCGTCGGCCGCATCCGCCGCCGGCGGAGCCTCCGCCGGCAGCGCGCGCGGCTGCAGGTGACGCCGCAGCGCCAGCGCCAGCTGATCGCGCGTCACCGGCTTGGCCACATGGTCGTCCATGCCGGCCGCCAGGCACTGCTCGCGATCACCGGCCAGCGCGTTCGCCGTCAGCGCGATGATCGGCACCGCCGCCCGGCCGGCCTCCCCTTCGTCGCGGCGTATCGCGCGACTCGCCGCGTAGCCGTCCATCATCGGCATCTGGCAATCCATCAGGATCACGTCATGGCTGCCGCTGCGCGCGGCAAGCACCGCCTGCGCGCCATCCTCGGCCAGCTCGACGACGCAGCCCAGACCGTGCAGGATCGCCGCAACGATCTCGCGGTTGACCGCGTTGTCTTCGGCGAGCAGGACCCGCGTCCCCGCCAGGCTGCCGGCAACGGCAGCCGGCTGCCGCGCAGCGGGCAGCGGACCGGCGTGGCGAACGGCGCGCTGCCGGAACCAGAAGGTCGAGCCGCGTCCCTCCGCGCTTTCGAAACCGATCTCGCCGCCCATCCGCTGCGCCAGTTCGCGGCTGATCACCAGCCCGAGCCCGCTGCCGCCGAAGCGGCGCGTCGTCGAGCTGTCGGCCTGCGAGAACGGCGCGAACAGCTTCGCCGCCGCCGCCGGCGCAATGCCGATGCCGCTATCGCTGACCGCATAGCACAGCCGGCAGACAGCGGCGCCGCCGTCGGCCGCAGCGGCATCGTCCTGGACGGTCAGCGAGACGGCGATAGCGCCCCGCTCGGTGAACTTCACCGCGTTCGTCAACAGATTGCTGACGATCTGCCGGATGCGGAACGGATCGCCAAGCACCGCCGGTGGCACGTCGCTGCCGACGACGACCGTCAGCAGCACCCCCTTCGCCGACGCCGCGTGCATGAACGGCTGCGCCACCTCCTCGACGAGCTGCTGCGGGCTGAACGGAATGTGCTCCAGCTCGAGCCGCCCGGACTCGATCTTCGACAGGTCGAGCACATTGTTCAACAGGTGCAGCAGCGACTCGGCCGACTGCCGCAGCGTCCCCAGGTAGTGCCGCTGCTGCTCGGCGAGCGGCGTGTCGAGCAGCAGATCGGCCATGCCGATGACACCGTTCATCGGCGTCCGGATCTCGTGACTCATGTTGGCGAGAAAGCGCGATTTGGCGACGTTTGCCGCCTCGGCCTCTTCCTTGGCCTGCCGCAGTTGCGTGGTGCGGCGCTCGATCTGCTCCTCGAGCGTCGCCCGGTGCTGGCGCAGTTCGTCGTCACGCGCCTCGACCTCGCTCAGCATGCTGTTGAAGCCGCCGATCAGCTCGCCGACTTCGTCGTCGCGGTCGGGCGACGGCAGACGGTACGCGTAATCGCGGGCGCCCGCCACCTGTCGCATCGCCTCGGTCAGGTCGCCGATCGGCTCCGACACCGAGCGCTGCAGGCGCACCGCAAGCAGCATGGCGGCGGCGAATGCGGCCGCGGCGCCGGCGAGGACGGCCAGCATCCGCTGCGCGATATCCGCCCACATCGGCGCCAGGTCGGACTCGATCGCCAGCGTGCCGATGATCTCTCTTCCCTGCCGGATCGGGTACTCGATCTGCAGCGCCGTGCCCCAGTAGGAGCCGATCACCTGCATCGCCGAGTTCCCCGGCTGGCTCGCCGCCAGCGCCGATGACGCCGACGGGTAACGCGCGAACACCTTCCCACCGGGCAGGGTGATCACCGCGCGCACGAACTCGGGGCGAACGCGCAGACCGGCAAGCGCCTCTGCCGCCGCCGACGCGTCGTCGAAGGCGATCGTCGGCGCGCTGCTGGCGGCCAGCACCTCGGCCATGCCGACCAGTTTGGCGAGTTCGGCCTCGCGATTGTCCTCGATCTCCGAAGCGGCGAACAGCAGCGTGCTGATCAACAGGCCGGCGCCTGCCGTCAGCGCGATGATCAGGATCAGTTTCCGCCGCAGAGGCAGATCGCGAAAGCGCATCCTCAGTTCCTTCCCTTCAAGTCAGCCAGGTTGCGCGCCAGTCGCAGCAGGTTCGAACTCGCCTTGAGCTGCGCCTGCTCCAGCGCCGCCCGATTGACCTCGAACTGCAGACGCCCTTCGCCACGGACAATGCCGATTGCCCCGCCGGCATCGATGAAGCCATCAAGGTCGCCGACCGTCAACACCGGCTGCCCGGCAACCGCCCGCAGCGTCAGCGCGAGCCGCCGCGCTTCCGACTCGGCGATGAAGAGCACCTGGCACGGCCGCGCCTCATCCGCATTCGCCAGGCGGCGGATGGCGATCTGCCGCCCCTGCACCGGACGCCCATCGAGCGCCGCAACCGCCACCGCCACCTCATCGCGGCCGAGAAGACAGAGCAGCACCGGCGCATCACGGGCGCCGAAAGCACGCTCGGGCCACTCGACATAGCGCACGAAATTGAGGACGAATCCAGCCTTCGCCTGCGCCTCGCTGACGGCCGACTGCGCCACCGCCTGGGTGACGGGAGCGGCGGCACAGACGAGCGGCAACAGCCAGTTGCACAGGGCGGAGCGAACGGCCATGGCGTCAGAACTGCCAGCGAGCCTTCAGATAGTAACCGCGCTGAATCTCCAGATTGCGCGACGGCAGCAGGCTCGAGACGGACTCGGGGTGCTGGCCGTCGAGCAGGTTCTGGCCAACCAGCGACAGCTCGAAATCGCGCGTCGGTCGCCAGGCGTAACGCAGATCGAGCGTCGTGTACGCGGGAACGTACAGCGGCGACCCCGAATCTCCGAGCTTGCCGGCGTGGCGCAACCAGAGGTCGAATTGTTGCCGCTCGGACAGCGCCATCGACGAACGCAGCGACCATTGGTGCTGTGGACTGTTCGCGTTGAGCGTGGCAACAGAGAGCAGCGACGCCGGATCGCCGGTCTTCGACCAAGCGTGCAGGTCGAGGTACGAATAGATCGGCTGGATCCTCCACCACGGCAGCGGCGACCAGTCGACGGCGATCTCGACGCCCTTGGTGCGTGCCTTGAGGCTGTCGTCCGGGATCACCGGCCGCAGGATGTACGGCTGCGGCGGCGCGAGAACCAGGCGCGGCGAGCCGATCATCTGCCCTCGCAGATCGTCGTAGAGGTTGTAGAACAGCGCGACATCGGCCGACAACGCCGGCGCAAACTGGTGGCGGTAGCCGACTTCGTAAGCGGTGAGGGTCTCGTTCCCCAGATCCCGGTCATCGGGGATGTTGCTGATCAGGATCGGCAGCGGCGTCGGGTTGATCGGCGATCGAGCCGGGATGACGCTGGCGTCGACCCGCCCGTCGAGCTCGGCGCGTGACGGGATGCGCAAGGCGCGCGAGACCGATCCCCACAGCGACTGGTTCACGCTCGGCGTCCAGATCATGCGTACATTCGGCAGCGGCGCGAAGCCCGAGAAACTGTTGTCTTCGAGGCGCAGGCCGAGCAGCAGACGCAAGGTGTCGGGCAGACGCGTGATCTCGTCCTGGATGAACGCACTGGCGAGACTGAAGCCCCGCTTCTGCGGCTGGATGCCGATGAATCCGGCGCTGCCGATGTCGTCGCGCGAGTAGCGGTAACCGAGTCCCCAGATCAGGTCGTGCCGCTCGCCGAGGAGAATGCGGTGCTGAAAGTCGAGGTCGACCGTCGTCCGCTGCTCCTTGAACGCGCCCTCGATCTCCAGTTCGCCAGCAGCGACGTAGGCCTGAACTGCCGCCTCCGAGCCGCCTTGCAAGGTCCACTCGTTGCGCGCCAGCAGGAATGCTCCGTGCGCCGTCTGCCGCATGTCGGTGAGCGTCACACCCACCGGCGAGCTGATGTCCGGAGTCTGCCAGCTATCGCCCGACGGTCCATAGTAGGCCTGACCGCTGAGCGTCAGCCTGTGACCATCACCCATCGTCCAGTCACCGCGAAAGCCCAGCCGGCCGGCACGCCAGTAGTCATTGGCGGTGTGGCCATCGGGAGTGACCGATTCGTCACGCGCGAAGGCCTTGCCCCAGACGCGGTAATGGCCATCGCCGGCCGTCCCGCCGTGGCGAAACGAGGCGAAGGCGCTTTCCTCGCTGCCGGCACCGGCGACCAGCAGGTTCCCCTGGGTATCGCGAGCCCGCCGCGTGATGATGTTGATCACGCCGTTGACCGCGTTCGCCCCCCACATCGCCGCGCCCGACCCGCGGAATCACTTCGATGCGGTCGATATCTTCGAGCAGCGTGTCCTCGACCTGCCACAGCACGCCCGAAAAGAGCTGTGAGTACATGCTGCGGCCGTCCATCAGCACCAGCAGCTTGTTGGAAAAGCGGCTGTTGAAGCCGCGGATGCTGACCGCCCAGCGGTTGTTCGCCAAGCGTGCGACGCTCACCCCGGGCGCCAGGCGCAGGGCTTCCGGAATGCTCGTCGCCCCCGAACGCTCGATGTCTTCGCGAGTGATGACATAGACCGCTGCCGCGACGTCGTTCAGCCGCTGCGACTTGCGCGCCGCGCTCGTGATCTCGACGTTGAGCAGATCCTCGAGACTCATGTCCACCGCTTCCGGCGGATCGGCCGCTGCGGGTGCGGCAAGGGCCAGCGCAACAGCCAGACAGAGCGAAGCAGCCGAAAGAAATCGCGACGAGAGCATCTTGTGGTCCCCCTCCGGTCCGCTGCCCGCGGCCGGGATGATGATTGGCATGCTGAATCGGGCGCACCGCCCGGCCGCCAGAACGCTGCAGCGCTCGCGTTGCAAGGCGCCAGTGTGGTGCCGCGGCAAATCGCCGCGCATGCTAGTACAACGACTGGCGCAGCGGAAGCTTTAGCGATTTCCCTAAAGTTTGCCCAGCAGCTGCCGCTAACGGCCATGACTGTCGAGATACCCCGGATGATGAAAGTCATGACCGTTGCCCTCGGCCCCGGCCCTTCTCCCGTGCGCGGGAGAAGGGAGATGCGCGAGTCGCTGGCGCGACTTTCACATTGATGGATACTTGCAACAGCGCTTGGGCATTGCCACCGCGTTGACACGGGAGCGAGAGATGAAGGCACCATCCAGGCCGCGCATCGACCCTGCTGGTGCGCCGGCCGTGCTCCGCCAACGGCCGCATCGCTCGGCACACTTCGCGCCAGGACGCAGTTGGTTGCCGCGGACGGCCGCTGTCGTCCTGCGCTCTGATGGCCATGGCCCGTCCTTGACCCCTGTTTGCGGTCCCCGCGACCCCTGGCCCGTGGCACGGCCAGCTCGCAGCCGGCCGGGGAAAGTGCAGCGCCGGGCAGGCGACAGGTACGACGGCCACAGCGATCGTCCCGCCGACCCGCCGGCGGCGACAGTCGGGTTTGATCAACACAACGCTACAGAGGGACTCCATGGACAAGCTCAGGCAATACTCATTCCTCGTCGCGCTTCTGCTTTTCCAGCACGCTCCCACCGTTGCTGCAGGCGCCGAGGAAATCCGGATCGGCGGCGGCGGGGCGGCGTTGCTGGCCGTTTTCCAGCCGATCAAGCCGCATTTCGAGAAGGCGACCGGCATCATCCTGGTCAACCTGCAATCGTCTCCCAAGGGCGGACTGATCAACCTCATCGAGGGCCGCGTCGATGTCACTGCCGCCGCGCACTCGCTGCAGAGCCTGATCGAGGCCGTCCGCGAGGATGGCGTCGTCCTCGACCCGGCCACCCTGGTCGCGCACGAGGTCGGGAGCAACCGCATCGCGCTTTTCGCGCACCCGGGCAACCCGATCAGCCGGCTCAGCAAGGAGCAAGTCAAGGGAATCTTCACCGGCAGGATCGCCAACTGGAAAGAGGTCGGCGGCGACGATCGGGATATCCTTGTCGTCTGGGGTCGCGGAACGCCGGGGCAGAACGCCGAGTTCATCCGCCGCGTGCTCGACGGCGAGAGCGTCACCCCGCGCGCACTCGAAACGACCAACTATGTCGAGATCCGGGAAACGGTCGCCGCCACGCCGGAGGCGATCGGCATCGATCCGGTCAGCGTTGCCAACGCGAGCATCAAGGTGGTCGACAGCGACGCGCCGCTGACCACGCCGATCATCGCCGTGACCGTCGGCAAGCCCTCCGCCAAGCTCCGCAGGCTGCTCGATTACATCGAGGGCGAAGGCAAGGCATACCTGCTTCGCTGAGCAGGCTCCGTTCGCCTGTGCCCGCGCCCCCCACCCGTCATTGATCGGCCGCCGATGAAGATCAGGGACAAGCTGCTCGCCTCGGGAGTGACGCTCCTCATCGGGATCGTCGTGATCAGCGGCGTGAGTCTGCTGGGAATGCGCTACATCGAGAGCCAACTCGCGATTCTGACCGAAAGCTCGACCCCGCAGCAGTTGCTGAGAAACAGCCTGCAGCACAGCCTCGAGCAGCACGCCGACCGCCTGCTCAGACTGGCGAGCGTCCAGTCTGCCGACGATCTGGCGGCAGCCCGCACCGACGCCGAGCAGACGGCTGCCGAGTTTTCCCGGCTAGAGGGCGAGCTGGCGGCATTGCCCGAGCTTCGCCCGGCAGGCAATGGCGGCAGGAGCTCGCCGTGGCTGACAGCGATCACCTCCGAGATGATCGAGTCCGCCAGCGAACGCCTGCAAGTCAGGGAGGCGGCCATGGCCGCAGAAGCGGCAGTGGCAACCCGCCTCCAGGACATCAACCGCCGCCTCGACGAGCTCAACCAGTCGATGAACGCCTTGACGGCCCGGCAGCTTCTCGCGTCAAGCGACAAGGCACGGTCGATCACCGCCGACCTGATGGCGATGACCGTCGTCCGCGATGTGCTGAAGGACGTGGTCGCCGCCATCGCCGAAATACGCCGCGCCGACAGCAGGCAGGCCCTGCTGATCGCCCGCAGCAGGCTGGATACCGCTTTCCGCAAGTTTTTCAGTCAGCGGCTGGTGAGCGATGGGGATTCTCGCCTGAGCGCGTTGACCAGGCTGGTCAACGAGATCAGACGGTTGGCGGGTGGCCGCGAGGGGGCCGTAGAACTGAAGGCGGCGCTGCTCGCCCAGCCTGGCGATGAGGTGCTCGGCGGCAATTTCGAGCGGCGCATGCAGGAGATGGAGAGCCGCCTGAACGTTGCCGTGGCGAACATCAGCCAGGAAATCACGCTCGCCGAAACACTCCATACCCATGAAAACCTCGGCTACGACGTTTCGCTGCGACAGTCGATCGCGGCCAGCGATACGCTGGCCCTGAACGCCCAGTGGCTGTCACTGAGCCGCGAAATCGGCATCACCGCTCGGGAAACGCTCGCGGCGAGTACGCCAGGCGAACTGGATCGGGCCACCCGACGGATCGAGCAGGCGTTCACGGCCAGCGCATCGATCGATCGCAAGCTCCGGGCAGCGCTGGGAGACCGCTCGGCCGCTGATCTGAAACGGCTGAACGACATCGCTGCGGCCGTCTCCGGGGTCAAGCAGCTGCTGCTTGCCCAGGGTGGCATCGTCGACCAGATTCGACATGGTCTGCGGGTGCGCGCGAAGTCCGAGGAACTCAACGAGCGCATCCGGCTCATGGGCAGCAAGCAAAGGGTTCTGGGTCGCCAGGGAATGACGCTGGCGCGGACGGATCAGGAAGCGGCGGTGCGCGCCGTGAAACGGACGATCGAGCGCAGTGCCGTGACCGTCAGTGCGAGCCTGCTCACCGTCCTGATCCTGGTCGTTGTCGGCGGTGTGCTGATCATCAGGGCGATAACGCAGCCGGTTTCGAGTCTGGTCCGCGTCATGTCCAAGGTGTCGCAAGACGGCGACTACACGATCCGGGCCCCGATCGAGTCGAACGACGAGATCGGCGATCTTGCCAAGGACTTCAACCTCATGCTCGACGAGATCGAGAAACGCGACCGTCATCTTGCGGCGCACCGCGACGAGCTCGAACGAGAGGTCGAGACGCGCACCGCCGACCTGCGGCAGGCGAAGGACCTCGCCGAAGCCGGCAGCCGGGCGAAGAGCGAATTCCTGGCGACGATGAGCCACGAGATCCGCACGCCGATGAACGGCGTCCTCGGCATGAACGAACTGCTGCGCCAAACGGCACTCACTGCCCAGCAGCAACGCTACGCCGACGCCGTCGATCAATCCGGCAGGCATCTGCTGAGCATCATCAACGACATCCTCGACTTCTCGAAGATCGAGGCCGGCAAGCTGGCGATCGAGCACGTCGATTTCGACCTCGGGCAACTGCTCGCAGATCTCGGCGGCATGTTCGCCGAGCCGGCCCAGGCCAAGGGACTGGAACTGCTCTGCCGGGTTGGCGACGATCTGCCGCTGGCGGTCAACGGCGACCCGCTTCGCCTGCGCCAGATCCTCAGCAACCTGGTTGGCAACGCGATCAAGTTCACCAGCTGTGGCGAAGTCGGCATCCGTGTCAAGCTCCTCGACGAGACGGACGAACAGGCTCGCTTCCGCTTCGAGGTCGAGGATAGCGGCATCGGCATCAGCGAGGGAGAGCAAGCCCGGCTGTTCAGCCCCTTCGTCCAGGCAGACAGCTCGACGACCCGGCGTTTCGGCGGCAGCGGCCTCGGGCTGGCGATCGCCAGGGACCTGGTCGAGCTGATGGGCGGGCAGATCGGCCTGCACAGCGAGGCCGGCCGCGGCACGCTGTTCTGGTTCGAGATGCCGCTGCAGAAGCAGGACGCCGACGCGCGTTCGCTGCTCATCACGCCGCCGCCGGCACTCGGCAGCGATGGCCCGCCGTCGGCGTCGCCTGCCGGGGTCGTGCCGACCAGACTGCGCGGCCAGGTACTGGTGGCCGAGGACAACCCGGTCAACCAGGCGGTCGCCGGCGCGATGCTCGAATCGCTCGGGCTCGCCTACCGCCTCGCCGACAACGGCAGGATCGCGCTCGATCGCGTGTTGCGCGAGGCATTCGATCTCATCCTGATGGACTGTCAGATGCCCGAGATGGACGGCTTCGAGGCCACCGCGCAAATCCGCGCCCGGCAGCGCGAGGGCCTGCTGCCCGGCAAACTGCCGATCGTCGCGCTGACCGCCAACGCCGTCGAGGGCGACCGCGAGCGCTGCCTGGCGGCCGGCATGGACGACTACCTGAGCAAGCCCTTCACGCGCGAGCGGCTGGCCGCCACGCTGGGGCGCTGGCTGCCGCTCGCGGTCGAGCCACCGGCGGACCCTCGGCCGACGGCCATGCCGCCGACGGCCGTACCCGGCCCGGCGACGGCGGACACACCGGCGCCGGCGCCAGCGGACGGGATCGCCGCCGCCGCGCCCGACGGGCCGCTCAATCCGCGCGCGCTGGACGCCATTCGCCAACTCGCGGGAGCCAACAACCCGTCGCTGGTGCAGCAGGTGATCGGCGCCTATCTGGCGGACGCCCCGCGGCGCTTCGCGCAACTGCGGGCCGCCGCCGACAGCGGCGATGCCGAGGGTGTGCGCCAGGCCGCGCATTCGCTGAAGTCGAGCAGCGCCAATATTGGCGCCGAGCAACTGGCGGCGCTGTGCAAGGAACTCGAGTTGCTCGGCCGCCAGGGCAACGTGGACAGCGCAAACACGCTGCTGGCGGCTGCCGAAACGGAGCTGACGCGCGTCCGCGCTGCACTCGCGGCCGCAGGCCCCCGCGGCGAGTGTGGCGCCACCTTGTCAACCTCATCAACCTCATGATTTCATTGAACGGAGATCAACCATGTATCTGATGCTCGCAAGAACCCGCCGTCTTCGCGGCGTTGTCTTCGTCGCCTCGATGGCGGTTCTGTGTCTTCCTCTTGCGACCGACGCCGCAGAAATCCGCATCGCGGGCACGGGCAATGCCCTCGGTACCATGCGTCTGCTCGGCGCGGCTTTCGCCAAGCTGCATCCCGAGCCCCAGGTTGTCGTCCTCGACAGCATCGGCACCAGCGGCGCAATCAGGGCCCTGCCGAAGGGGTCGATCGAAATTGGCCTGTCTTCCCGTCCTCTCACCGAGGAAGAAGCGCGCAGTGGCCTGAGCAGCGTCGAATATGCTCGCTCACCGACCGTTTTCGCCGTCCAGAACAGGAACCAGGTGGCGTCGATCACGCTGGCTCAGATTGCCGACATCTACAGCGGCAAGCTGGCAAGCTGGCCAGACGGCACGAAGGTGCGTCCCGTGATGCGTCAGCCGGGGGACGACAATACCCGCCAGATCAAACGGCTATCCGCCGAGATCGAGCAAGCGCTTGCCGTCGCCGAGAAACGCGAGGGTCTGACCTATGCCGCGACCGATCAGGAGGCCGCCGACCGGATGGAAAGCGTTCAGGGCAGCATCGGTGTCACGACGGTCGCCCTGATCCGCTCCGAGAATCGAAAACTGCGGCCACTGGCGATCGACGGCATCGAGCCGACCCCAGAGAACGCACGTTCCGGCCGCTACCCGCTGATGAAGTCGTTCTATTTCGTGTTGCCGAAGGAACCCACCCCGACAACCCAGAAATTCCTTGGATTCGTGCACTCACCGCAGGGGCGCAAGATCCTGGAACAGAACGGGCACATCATTCCGTGACCAGGTCCGAACACGAAGGCCACGGCCATCTTGAACGCACGATTCAGCGTGTCGCGCTGCTGCTGGCGTTCCTGACGGTGCTGAGCATTCCCCTCGGCTACTGGTTCGCTTCCCATGGCGACCTGGCCGCTGCGCTTGACTTCAAGGCCAGGGTCAAGGCGGCGGCACTGAGCAGCCTGATCGCCAGTAACCCGGATACGTGGATGTTTGCCGAGAATCGCGTGCAGGGACTGATCTCCCGTGAACCAGTGCCTTTGGCCGATGAGATCGTGCAGGTTTTCGGGCAGGACGGTACGCTTGTTGCGCAGGCTGGCAACATCGCGTCCTCGCCAGAGATCAGGCGCGAGTATCCCCTCCACGACGCGGGTGTCCCCGTCGGCCAGGTCGTCGTCATCGGCTCGCTGCGCGCTCTGGTCCGGGAAACCCTGGGCAGCGGGATCCTCGCCCTGCTGCTGGGCGTCGCGGTGTATGCCGTCATGAAGGTATTGCCGCTCAGAGCGCTGCAGGCGGCGACCAGCGAACTGGCCGCCCAGCGCGACCTGCTGGAAGCCGAGGTGGCCCGGCGCACCGCCGACCTGCACCAGGCGAAGGACCTCGCCGAAGCCGGCAGCCGGGCGAAGAGCGAGTTTCTGGCGACCATGAGCCACGAGATCCGCACGCCGATGAACGGCATCCTGGGCATGACCGAGCTGTTGCGCCAGACGGCGCTGAACGCGCAGCAGCAGCGTTTCGCCGACGCCGTCTACCAGTCCGGCGAGCATCTCCTGGCGATCATCAACGACGTTCTCGACCTTTCGAAGATCGAGGCCGGCAAGATCGATATCGAATGCATCCACTTCAACCTCCGGCAACTGGTCGAGGACCTCGGCTGCCTGTTCGCCCAACCGGCCGAAGCGAAGGGGCTCGAAATGGTCTGCAGCGTGCCGCACGACCTCCCGGTGGCCGTCATCGGCGACCCGGTGCGCGTGCGCCAGATCCTGACCAACCTGGTGAACAACGCCGTCAAATTCACCAGCCGCGGCGATATCCTCATCCGCGTCAGGCTGCTCGACGAGACTGCGCAGCAGGCGCGTTTCCGCTTCGAAGTCCAGGATAGCGGCATCGGCATCAGCGAGGACGCACAGGCCCGGCTGTTCGGCGCCTTTGTCCAGGCCGACAGTTCGACCACCCGGCGCTTTGGCGGCACCGGCCTCGGGCTGGTCATCGCCAAGCGGCTGGTCGAGATGATGGGCGGGCGCATCGGCGTGCGCAGCGAGGCCGGCCAGGGTACGCTGTTCTGGTTCGAGATCCCGCTGCGCAAGCAGAACCCCGATGCACGTCTGGTGATGAACGTCGCCGAACGCCTCAACGGGCTGCGCGTGCTGGTCGTCGATGACAACGCCACCAACCGGGAGATCCTCGCGCACCAGCTCGCCGGCTGGTCGATGCGTTACACCGGCGCCGCTGCAGGGCAGCAGGCGCTGCAGGAGCTCGAGCAGTCCGCTGAACGGCCCTTCGACCTGGCGATCCTCGATCTGCACATGCCCGGCATGGACGGCTTCGAACTGGCACGCCTGATCCGCCGTGATGCGCGCTGGGACGGAATGCCGCTGCTCATGCTCTCGTCAGCCAGCGTCGGTACCGACCACCCGGATCGACAGGATGCGCGGGTCGACCACCATCTGACCAAACCGGTCCGTCAGTCCGACCTCTACGCTGCGATCGCCAGCGCCCTGGCGCAGGCAAGCCCGACGCCGGCCGGCGCGCCGCCACCGCCAATGCCACCGCCAGCGCCGATGGCGCAGGCCGGTGCGCTACCGGCCCGGCTCGCTGGGCGGGTGCTGATCGCCGAGGACAACCCGGTCAACCAGGCAGTCGCCGGCGCCATGCTCGAATCGCTCGGTGTCGCCCACCGCTTCGCCGACAACGGCCAGATCGCGCTCGATCGCGTCTTGCACGAATCCTTCGATCTCATCCTGATGGATTGCCAGATGCCCGAAATGGACGGTTTCGAGTGCACCGCGCAGATCCGCGCCCGACAACATGAGGGGGTGCTGCGGCAGCGGCTGCCGATCATCGCGCTGACCGCCAATGCCGTCGCCGGCGACCGCGAGCGTTGCCTCGCAGCCGGCATGGACGACTACCTGAGCAAACCCTTCACCCGCGAGCGGCTGGCCGCCACGTTGCAGCGTTGGCTGCCGCCGTCGGCAGCCGCGCCGGTGGACGCAGCTGCCGCTCTGTCCGCGTCCGCTGCACCCGACGCGCCGGGCTCGGCGCGCGCTCAGCAGCAGGTCGCGGCCGGCGAGGAGCCGATCAATCCACGCGCCCTCGACACGATTCGCCAGCTCCCGGGCCCGAACGGCGAACTGTTGGTGCAGAAGGTGATCGCCGCGTATCTCGGCGACGCGCCGGCACGCCTCGCGCAGCTGCAGGCCGCCGCCGCCGCTGGCGACGCCGAAGCGCTGCGCCGTACCGCGCATGCGCTGAAATCGAGCAGCGCCAACGTCGGCGCCGAACAGTTGTCGGTACTCTGCTGCGACATCGAGAGCCTTGGCCGCGGCGGCGACATGGCAGCAGCCAGAGCCCTGCTGGCCAAGGTAGAATCACAAGTGCCGCGCGTACTCGCTGCGCTGGCGAGCTTGCAGAACCCGGAGCACTGACATGCTGACACCGCAGCCGACGCGGCAGGCCACCGCACTGATCGTCGACGACGATGACGTGATGCGGCTGCTCGAGCATGAGACGCTGTCCCAGTTCGACTTCGCCGTGCACGAAGCGCGCGATGCCCACGCGGCGCTGGAACTGCTGTCGACGCTGCTTCCCGACCTGCTGCTGCTCGACGTCGACATGCCGGGAATGAACGGCTTCGAGCTCTGCCGGCGGATTCGCCAGCGCTGGGACATGACCCGCCTGCCGATCATCATGGTCACCGGCATGGACGACCTCGAGTCGATCAATGAGGCCTACCAGTCCGGCGCCAACGACTTCGTCTCGAAGCCGATCAACTGGCCGATCCTGGGCCATCGGGCGCGCTACGTCCTGCGTTCGGCGCAGGCGGTGCGCGAGCTGCACGAACTCAAGGAAAAGCAGGCGGCGATCGTGCAGGCGATTCCCGACACGATCTTCCTCACCGACCGGCGGGGAACCTACCTCGACGTCAAGGCCGGTTTTGGCTTGGCGCCCGGGTCCATGCTGCCGGGCATCGTCGGCCGCCATGTGGCGGAGATCCTGCCGGGCGAGGTGGCCGAACTCGTCCTGCGCGCGATCGAGCGCAGCCTGCAGGAGGGCCGCATCGAGTCGCTGGTCTACAAGCTGCCGCTGCCCGACGGCACCCACCACTACGAGGCGCGCCTGGCGCCCAGCGGCGCCGACAAGGTCGTCATCGTCGTCCGCGACATCACGTTGCAGAAGCTGAACGAAGACCGGGTACGGCGCCTGGCCTACTTCGACACCCTCACCGGCATGCCGAATCGGCAAAGCTTTCTCGAGCGACTCGACCACGAGTTGCTGCGTGCGGGGCGACAGGGCCGCGTCGTCGCGCTGCTCTTCCTCGACCTCGACGGCTTCAAGCGCGTCAATGACACCCTCGGGCACAGCGTCGGCGACCAGTTGTTGCAGGCGGTGGCCGACCGCCTGAAGGAGAGGCTGCGCGGCGACGACTTCGTCGCCCGCCCGGCACTCGATGAGAGCGGCATGCACCTGGCACGCCTCGGTGGCGACGAGTTCACGGTCGTCCTGCCGCATCTCGAAGATGCGCAGGTCGTCGGCCTGATCGCCGACCGCCTGCAGGCGATGCTCGCGCAGCCATTCCATATCGGCTCGCAGGAAGTGACGGTGACCTCGAGCATCGGCATCGCACTGTTTCCCGGCGACGGCGACGACGCATCGACGCTGCTCAAGCATGCCGACACGGCGATGTACCACGCCAAGTCACTGGGCCGCAACAACTGGCAGCTTTACGACCGGTCGCTGACGACTGCGGCGATCAGGCGCCTGGCGCTCGAGAACGACCTGCGCAAAGCCATCGAACGGGACGAGTTCCGCCTCTTCTATCAGCCACAGGTGCTGGCCGCCGACGGCACGATCGTCGGCGTCGAGGCGCTGATCCGCTGGCAACATCCCGAACACGGGCTGGTGTCGCCAGGCGACTTCATTCCGGTGGCCGAGGAAAGTGGCCTGATCGTCCCGCTCGGCGAATGGGTGATGCGGACGGCGTGCCGGCAACTCGTCGACTGGCAGGAACGCGGGGCGTTGGTGCCGCGCGTGGCGGTCAACATCTCGGCGACGCAGGTACGCGGCGCCGATTTCATCGGTGCGGTGTCGAGCGTCATCGACGAGACGGGAATCGGCGCTGACCAGCTCGAGCTCGAGCTGACCGAGAGCATCCTGATGGACCCGGACCTGCGCCGCATCGAAGGGCTGTCACGGCTGCGGGCGCGCGGCGTCCATTTTTCGATCGACGACTTCGGCACCGGCTATTCGTCGCTGTCCTACGTCAAGCGCTTCCCGATCAGCATGCTGAAGATCGACCAGAGTTTCGTCCGCGGACTGCCAGACAGCGCCAACGACGCCGGCATCACGACGGCGATCATCGCCATGGCGCGCAGCCTCGGTCTCGAAGTCATCGCCGAGGGAGTCGAAAACGCGCGCCAGGCCGACTTCCTGCGCCGGGCGCAGTGTGACAAACTGCAGGGCTACCTGTTCAGCCGCCCGTTGCCGGCCGCGGAAGTCGAGCAACTGCTGCTGCAGGGGCGCATCTGAACCGACACTCTGGCTCGCCGAACAACAACGAAGGAAAGGGGAAGACATGCCAGGATCGACGCGCGACCCGGTCTGCAAATGGAGAACGGGATGAAGTACCGTCACAGCGCCGCCCAGAGTACCGAGTACCTGCGGCTGGCGGTCAAGCAGATGACCCAGCACGCAGCCGGCATGCATCCGGCAAGCTACACGGTCTGGTACGAATACGTGTCGGGCGCCAATCCGGCGCTGCGCGCCGAACTCGACTCGCTGCTGCAGCGCGGCGTCCGGCTCGGTGATGACGCGATAGACGATCTTTATTCCAGACACATCAGCGAACTGGATGCGCGCACGGCGCTGCGCATCGGTGACAGTGTCAGTCAGCTCGTCAGCCATGTATCGGAGTCGACCTCGGTGGCGGGTGACGAGGCCGAACGTTTCGGCAGTTCGCTGGCGCGCTGGAACGAGGAACTCGTCGACCCGGAGAGCAGCGGCGACGCACTCGCCAGCGGCGTCGAAGACATCCTCCGCGGTACACGGCAGATGCAGAAAGCGGTCAGCACCTTGAAGCTGCGTCTCGCCGAGAGCGCGCGTGAAACCGAACGGCTGCGTGAGGAGGTGGCACGCGCCCGCGAGGAAGCGCTGATCGACGGCCTCACCGGTCTGAGCAATCGCAAGGGATTCGACCTCGCTCTGGCGACCTGTCTCGATGAACTGCCGCCCGGAGCGGCCGGCCCCTGCCTGCTGATGATCGATCTCGATCATTTCAAGCGAATCAACGACAGCCTGGGACATGTCTTCGGCGACCGTGTCCTGGGGAACGTCGGCCAGATCCTGCGTGCCAACGTCAAGGGCAAGGATACTGCGGCGCGCTACGGCGGCGAGGAGTTCGCCGTCGTCCTGCCGAACACCCCGCGCGGCGGCGCCGTCGGCCTGGCCGAGGCGCTGCGCGCACTCGTCGCTGCCAGCCGCGTCCGGCGCGGCGGCGACCGGGACGCACTGATCGGCAACATCACGGTGTCGATCGGCGTCGCCGACCATCTTGCCGGCGAGTCGCCGACCGATCTCGTCAGCCGCGCCGATCGCGCCCTGTACACAGCCAAGATGCAGGGGCGCAACCGCGTCGTCCTGGCACCGCGGCCGGCGGCAAAGGCGGGTCAATGAGTTCGCCCGTCGTCCCCCCCGGGGCAGCGAGCGCGATCGACAGGCAGCGCGTGCGCCGCCCGACCGGCATCGCCGACGGCACGACAGCGTGCGGCCAGCCGTCGCGCTGCAGCCGCAGCCAGCAAGGCGCATGCCGATGACCGCCGACACAATGCCCGTCGACGACGTGGTCGGCAACGCACTGGTGCCGATTTCGGGGCTGCTGCGGCTGCTGCTGCCGACCAGCGCCGTCGGCTTCGCGATCAAGGGGCTCGACGGACGCTATCGTCTGGCCAACCCGACGATCGAAGAACTCCTCTGTCGGCCGGGCGAGCACCTGGCCGGCCGATCGGAGGACGAACTGGTGCCACCGCCAACCTGCAGCCTGCTCGCCGAATGTGACCGGCAGATCCTCGCCGGCGAGACATCAGCGTCGGCATGGGTCGAGCTGGGGCACAGCGGCCAGCGCCGCCATTGCGCGTGGCTGAAGATGGCGATCCTGGCCCCCGACCGGACGCTGCAGGCGATCGCCTCGCTGGTCGAGCCGGCGATTCCGCAACAGGCATCGGCAGCGATACAGGAGACACTGCGGCGGCTGCAGGACGCCAATCGCGACCTGCAGCAGATGGTCGTCGAACTCGAGCAGGTCGCCAGCACCGACCGCCTGACCGGCGCCTGGAACCGGCGCCGCATCGAGGAGGGCGTGCAGAGCGAGATGGAGCGGATGGTGCGCTACGGACATCCGCTGTGCCTGCTGCTGATCGACGTCGACCACTTCAAGCCGATCAACGATCAACACGGCCACGCCGTCGGTGACGCCGTCCTGCAGCGTCTGGTGGCGCTGCTGCAGGCGGCGCTGCGCAAGGTCGACTCGCTGGGCCGCTGGGGCGGCGAGGAGTTCTTGGTCCTCTGTCCGAATACCGCCCGGGCGACCGCAGCGGCGGCCGCCGAACGATTGCGGCAGGAGGTGGCCGACGCCCACTTTGCCACCGTCGGCAGGGTCTCGGTGAGCATCGGGGTTGCCGAATGCGCGGCCGGGGAAAGCTGGCAGGAGTGGTTCGCGCGCGCCGACGCGGCGCTTTACCGCGCCAAGAACGGTGGCCGCAACCAGGTGCAGGTGGCGCCCGAAGTGGCGTGTCACGCCAACGGCAAGGACTATGTCGCCGCCGACTTCGTGCAGCTCGTCTGGCGCTCGGCCTACGAATGCGGCAACGAGATCGTCGATCACGGTCACCGGCAGCTTTTTGCCGACGCCAACCGGCTGCTGTCGGCGATCCTCGCCGATCAGCCGGCGGACGAGATCGGGACGATCGTCGACCGGCTGCTGAGCGATGTCGTCGCACACTTCCGCGAGGAAGAGGCGGTCTTCACGGCTGCCGGCTTCCCGGCTGCCGGCGAGCATGTCCTGCTGCACCAGGCACTGACCGCCGAGGCGCACCGTCTGCTCGACCACTACCGTGGCGGCACCCGCGCGGCCGGCGACGTGTTCCAGTTCCTCGCCTATGAGGTGGTGACGAAGCACCTGTTGGGCGCCGACCGGCTGTTCTTCGATTTCCTGCGTCCACCCGCGACAGCAATGAACCCGGGCAGCGAGGTGGGGCCGCTGGCATCGCCGGACGCCCGCAGGTGAACAGCGCGCACGCGGGCAGCGGCAGGCGGCGAGCGCGCCGCGCCGGCCCGCCCGCACGGCGCGCGGTGAAACGAGATTACTTGCCGACTGCCGCCTTCGCCTTGTCGGCAGCTTCCTTGGTCGCGTCGGCAGCCTCCTTGGTGGCATCGGCAGCCTTGACGACCATCTCCTTGCCGGCCTCCTTGGTCGCCGCCACGGCCTCCTTGCCAGCTTCCCTGGTGGCCTCGGCAGCGGCGCCGACCGCCTCGCCGGCCTTCTTGGCGGCTTCGTCGGCCTTCTGCTTGGCTTCGGCGGCGAGTCTTGCCGCTTCGGCCTTGGCGGCCTCGGCTTTCTTGGCGTCTTCGCCACAGCCGGCGAGACCGATCGCGAGCAGGGCGGATACGAGAATCAGGCGGATTTTCATGAGTTTGACTCCAGGGTCGAAAAACATCGGCGACATGCCGGCAGACGGGCGAGCGATCCGTGTCGTGTCGGCGGGCGACGTCGCAGGCTCGCACCTTCGACTGACGCTGCGCGCTGCCGCACCGCCGCGTGGGGGGTGTATCAGATCACATTCGCCGACATCCGTAAACCCGCAGTCAGCCGGCGGCTACCGGCGGAGCTTGCCGGCAACCGACTGATGCCCGACCGTCACCGGATCGATGACGATCTGTACGCCACCCTGCGCGCGCTGATCCGTGCCGACGGCGATGCCTCTGCCGCGATCGACTCGGTCAGCGAGGTCGGCGGCGGTTCGATCTCGCGCGCGCTGGTGCTCGGCAGCGGCCGACGCCGCCACTTCGTCAAGCTCAACGACGCCAGTCTGGCGGCGATGTTTGCCGCCGAAGCCGATGGACTCGCGGCGCTGGCGGCGTGTCCGGCGCTGCGCGTACCACGAGTCTGCGGGCACGGCGTCAGTGGTCGGCACGCCTATCTGGTCCTCGAGCATCTCTCGCTGAGCCGCCTGCAAGGGGGCGCGCCGGCGGCTGCCGCCGGCCGTGCGCTGGCGGCGATGCACCGCATCACCGGCAGCCATTTCGGCTGGCCGCGCGACAACTTCATCGGCAGCAGCCGACAATACAACGCCAGCCAGCCGACCTGGCCGCTGTTCTTCGCCCGCCAGCGCCTGCTGCCGCAACTCGAACTGGCGCAACGGCATCGCCAGCACGAACGGCTCGTCCGCAGTGGCGAGCGTCTGGCCGAAAGTCTGCCGCTACTGTTCACCGCGCATCGACCCGCGCCGAGTCTGCTGCACGGCGACCTCTGGTCCGGCAACGCCGCGCTCGACGAAAGCGGCAGGCTCGCCCTCTTCGATCCGGCGGTCTATTGGGGTGATCGCGAGACCGACCTGGCGATGAGCGAACTGTTCGGCGGCTTTCCCGACAGCTTCCACGCCGCCTACCGGGAAGCGTGGCCACTGGCCGACGGTTTCGCGCAGCGCAGGCTGCTGTACCAGCTCTACCATGTGCTCAACCATCTCAATCTGTTCGGTGGCGGCTACCTGCACCAGGCCGAGCGCATGATCGACCGGCTGCTGGCGGAGACCGGCGGCTGAAGCGCCGGCCGAGCGACCGCCTTGCGGCGCCCCTCCGCGGACCCGGCGGCGGCAGGCCTGATCGTTGCGCGGGGATGCTTTCCTGCCGCCAAGGGTGTAGATTGTCGTCCTGATCGCCACAAGAGTTCGCGCGCGTGCGGGTTCATTCGCTGACAGTCGAGCAGGCTCTGGCCAGCCTGAACAGTTCGTCCACCGGACTGCCTGCCGCCGAGGCGGCACGCCGCCTCGGCGAGTTCGGCCCGAACCTGCTCGAAGAGGTCGAGCAGAGGCATCTGCTGCTGCGCTTCGCGCAGGAATTCACGCATTTCTTTGCCATCGTCCTCTGGATCGCTGCCGGTCTGTCCTTCGTTGCCGAGCACTTCGACCCGGGACAGGGGATGGCCAGGCTCGGGCTGGCGATCGTCGGCGTCATCGTCATCAACGGCGTCTTCTCGTTCTGGCAGGAGTACAAGGCGGAGCGGGCGGTCGCCGCGCTGCGCCGCCTGCTGCCGCACCGGGTGAAGACGCTGCGCGCCGGCGAGATCAGCGGCATTCTCGCCAGCGAACTGGTACCCGGCGACATCGTCCTTCTCGAAGAGGGCGACTTCGTCCCCGCCGACTGCCGCCTGATCGAGATTGCCGGGCTGCGCGTCAACCTGTCGACCGTCACCGGCGAGTCGCTCGCCCGGGCGCGCACCCTCGAACCCTCCGCCGAGGAGTCGCCGCTGCAGGCGAAGAACATCGTTCTCGCCGGCACCTCGGTCGTTTCCGGACAGGCGCGCGGCGTGGTGTACGCCACCGGCATGCGCACCGAGTTCGGCCGTATCGCCCACCTGACGCAGACCGCCGGCGAGGCCAGCTCGCCGCTGCAGCGGGAGATCGCCCGCCTGTCCCGCATCGTCGCCGGCCTCGCGACAGGCATCGGCGTGCTGCTCTTCCTGGTCGGCCAGGCCATCGGGCTGCCGACCTGGGAGAACCTGCTTTTCGCCATCGGCATCATCGTCGCCAACGTGCCGGAAGGACTGCTGCCGACCGTCACCCTGTCACTGGCCATGGCGACACAGCGGATGGCCAGGCGCAACGCGCTCGTGCGCCATCTGCCGGCGGTCGAGACGCTCGGCTCGACCACCGTCATCTGCAGCGACAAGACCGGCACCCTGACGCAGAACCGGATGTCGGTACAACGACTTTGGATCGGCGGCCGCATGCTGTCCTGCGGCGAACTGGCACGGCAGGCGCCGGCGCTGCTCGAGCATCGCGCGCTGTTCGTCAATACGGCGCTCTGCCACGACCTGAAGGAGGTCGATGAGCAGGGTCGGCAGGGACTGCGTGGCGATCCGATGGAGATCGCACTGGCCGCGGTCGGCCGCCAGCTTGCCGGCGACCTGGCCGGCTGCAGGCGTGTCGCCGAGATTGCCTTCGATACCGACCGCAAGCGCATGTCGGTGATCTGCGACACGCCGCAGGGTCGCATGCTCTACTGCAAGGGAGCCCCCGAAACGGTGCTCGCCGGCTGCAGCTGCGTGCACTCCGAAGCCGGCGTCGTGCCGCTCGACACCGCCGCCCGCAGCCGCCTGCTGGCGGCGCAGGACGAGATGGCGGGCCAGGGACTGCGTGTGCTCGCCTTCGCCCATCGCGCCGTCGACCAGCAGGGCCCACCGGGGGATGAGCGGCAGATGGTTCTCGCCGGACTGATCGGCCTCGAGGATCCGCCGCGGCCGGAAGTGCCACCGGCGATCGCCCGCTGCCGGGAAGCCGGCATCCGGACGATCATGGTCACCGGCGACCACCCGCGCACCGGCCTGGCAATCGCCCGCCAGATCGGCCTGATCAGCGGCGAAGCACCGACGGTGATCAGCGGCGAGCAGCTGCGGCTGATGTCGCCGACGCAACTGCAACTGGCGCTCGATGCGCCCGAGATCCTGTTCGCCCGCGTCGCCGCCGAGCAGAAGATGCGCATCGTCGAAGCGCTGCAGAACAAGGGCGAGATCGTCGCCGTCACCGGCGACGGCGTCAACGACGCACCGGCGCTGAAGGCGGCGGACATCGGCATCGCCATGGGCATCGGCGGCACCGACGTGGCGAAGGAGGCCGCCGACCTGATCCTGCTCGACGACAACTTCGCCAGCATCGTCGCGGCGATCGAGGAAGGGCGGGCGGTGTTCGAGAACATCCGCAAATTCCTGACCTACATCCTCAGCTCGAACATCCCCGAGCTGGTACCCTACCTCGCTTTCGTCCTCTTCCGCATTCCTCTGCCACTGACCATCATCCAGATCCTGGCCGTCGACCTCGGCACCGACATGCTGCCGGCGCTGGCGCTCGGCGCCGAAAAGCCCGACCCGGCGGTGATGCGACGCCCACCGCGGCGGCGTGGCGAGCGGCTGTTGTCGTGGGGCCTGCTCGCCCGCGCCTACCTCTTTCTCGGCATCATCGAGGCGACGGCGGCGATGCTCGCCTTCTTCTTCGTCCTCGATGCCGGCGGCTGGCAGCATGGACAGACGCTCGACCGCCTCGACCCGCTGTACCTGCAGGCCACCTCCGCCTGCCTGGCGACGATCGTCGTCATGCAGATGATGAACCTCTACCTCTGCCGCCACCCGCGACGGTCGATCCTGAGCTACGGCCTCGGCGGCAATCGCTACCTGCTGCTCGGCATCGCCGCCGAGGTGGCGGTCATCCTGTTCATCCTCTACACACCGCCCGGCAACTGGCTCTTCGGCACGGCGGCGATCGGCAGCAGCAGTTGGCTGCTCGCCGCCGGCTGCGCCATCCTGATGTGCGCGCTCGAGGAGCTGCGCAAGGCCTGGCTGCGCCACGGCCAGCGGAGCTGATGCATGTCGCCGCCGCTGCCGCCGCTGATCAGCGCCCTGCTCGACCCGGCACGCTACCCGCACCCGGCGACGACGGTCGACCTGGTCGAAACCCATGCCTCGTGGCTGCTGCTGGCAGGCGGCTTCGCCTACAAGATCAAGAAGCCGCTGCGCCTGCCCTTCCTCGACTACGGCACGCTCGAGCGACGCCGCGTCTGCTGCGAGGCCGAACTGCGCCTGAACCGCCGCTTTGCGCCGCAACTCTATCTGGCGGTGCTGCCGATCGCCGGCGAGCCCGGCGATCCGCGGATCGGCGGCACCGGCGAGGCGACCGAGTACGCCGTCCAGATGCGCCGCTTCGCCGAAGGCGGCCGCCTCGACCGGCTGTGCGCCCGCGGCCAGCTCGGCCGGCAGCGCATCTCCGATCTGGCTGCGACGCTCGCCGCGTTCCACGCCACGGCGGCGGCCGCCCCGGCCGACTCGCCTTTCGGCGAACCCGCAGAGGTCCTCGCACCGGCGCTCGCCAACTTCGACGAACTGCGCGAGCTGCTGCCCGGCGACCAGGAGGCGGCACGCCTCACTCATCTGCGCGCGTGGACACAGGCCGAGTTCGACCGCCTGCGGGCGCGGTTCGTCGCCCGCAAGGCGGACGGCCGCATACGCGAGTGCCACGGTGACCTGCACCTGGGCAATCTGGTCGTGATCGACGGTCGGGTGACCCTTTTCGATTGCATCGAGTTCAGCGAGGCATTGCGCTGGATCGACGTGGCCAGCGAGATCGCCTTCACCTACATCGACCTGCTCGACCATCGCCAGCCCGGTCTCGCCTGCTGGTTTCTCAACGAATGGCTGGCGTGCAGCGGCGACTACGACGCCGTGCCGATGCTGCGCTTCTATGCCGTCTATCGCGCGCTCGTGCGGGCCAAGGTCAGCGCCATCCGCAAGCGCCAGGATGGCGCCGATGACGGCCAGGCAGACGGCTACCTGGCGCTTGCCGAGCGCCTCGTCGCACCGCCGCCGCCGCGCCTGACCATCACCCATGGCGTCGCCGGCTGCGGCAAGACGCGCGCCTCGCGCGACCTGCTGCTCGCCGATGCGGCAGCGACGACGGTACGCTTGCGCTCCGATGTCGAGCGCAAGCGGCTTTTCGGACTGGCCGCCGCTGCCGCCAGCGGATCGCCGGTGGACGGCGGCATCTATTCCGCTGCGGCCAGCGAGCGCACTTATGAGCGGCTGGCCGAGTTGGCACGCGGCCTGCTCGCCGCCGGCTGGTCGGTGATCGTCGACGCCGCCTTCCTCGAACGCCACCGGCGCGCAAGCTTCAGCCAACTCGCCACCGGCGCCGGCGCAGCCTTCTTCATCGTCGCGCCAGCGGCGTCACCCGGCCAGCTGGTGGCACGCGTCCGCGGCCGCCTCGCCAAGCGACACGACGCCTCGGAAGCCGACCTGAACGTCCTTGTCCACCAACTGGCCCGCGTCGAGGCGCTTGGCGACGACGAACGGGCACAACTGCTGCCGGCTCGGCACACGGGTCCGGGACAGCCGCGCCACCAACGGCTGGCGTGACTGGCCTCATCGCCACGTGCCTTGCCGCCCGCTCACCCGACGGCAGGGAGATTTCTGTCGAAAAACTTTACACCCGAATCCTGCCCAGCACCGCAGCGCATCTGCAGCAGGTTGCTTTAATGCGTCAATTGTCAAGACCATCGCGGCTAGCACAGTTCTTGCTGTCTGCTGATGCAGGCGGGTGCATGGCGAATGGCCCTGATGGTTCGCCGTCACGGGACGCGCTCGGAGAGGCTTTCCGGGCGTGCGACGCGCTGCGGCTGCGGCGGAACTTCCCGACAGGTGCTTCTGGCACGCGCAGCGAAGCACCCCCGGCGGTCCCGGACGGCCTGCGCAGGCAAGCGTCAACCGGTCAACAGATCAACAATTTGCAGTAGCCTTCGAGAAGATGGGGAACGTTTCTTCCTGTGCCTGTCGGCACGAATGCCGCAGCTCCCGGCGGGCAGACCGCGCAGCGGTCCACAAAGCCCTGAAGTGGCGTACAATCGGCCCTGCGTTCGGCGCTTCTCGTCTTGCATGGATTGGGGTAACACCATGAATATCCTGAACAATTGGAAGATGCTCGATCTCGTCACCCGTGATGGGGAGGAGTTGGTGTGCATCGAGGGACGCGTCTACGGGAGCAACCCACGCTTTCCGTCGTCCTCGCACATCCGGACCTCGCCGATCACCGCCTACACCCTTGATGGCAATTCGATGATCGTGACGACGCGCCGCGGCTCCGAGTACGTGCTCGGCAAACCGGAACCCACTGAAACCTTTGCCCAGCAGCGCCTGTTGCGACGCTTGTCGCGGCTGACGCCGGCCAGCGCCCAGGGCTTCGATGGGATCGAGTCGCAGCTCACCGGCTTCGATGAAAGCGACCGGCAGAAGCGTCCGCTCGCCACCGCCAAGATGGGCTGAACGGGCGGCAGGCAGCCGTCCGGACTCGCAGCGAAGCACCCACACCGCCTGCCCGTCGCGGCAGCGGTTTCGTGGCGGCGGGCGGGCAATGCGACGCCGCGACCACGACCCCGAATCCCCACCACCGCACGCCGCCAATCCGGCGCGACCCTGCCGATGTCGGTTGCAGCCCCGTACGGACCCAGGCCCGGCTGCGCATGCGCCCGGCGTGGCCGGAAAATGACGGCGGGGGCCGCAGCCCCCGCCGATAGCCATTCTGTTTATTGGACGGCTACGTCCTCAGCAGGCCTCAAGCGGCCAGTGCGAAACGCTCATCGTTGGCGTTTGTGGATTTGCTCGGATTACGTCCGTCGCCTTTCGGGTCGCCTGCGCGCCATCTCTCGCCCTGTCGAAACCAGTACACCCCCGCAGTGGTGGAGGTGGCGGGAATCGAACCCGCGTCCAGAACGCATCCGGTTTGCCGGAATTACGACCATGTAGGGGATTATGGGTGCCGGCTGCCGAAAACTCAAGCCCTGATCTTCGCAACGTCTCAGACCTGCATGTTCATCACATCCTGATACGCCGACACCAGCTTGTTGCGTACCTGCACCATCTCCTGAAACGAGATGCTGGCTTTCTGCAGCTCGATCATCACGTCGTGCAGGTCGGCGCCGCCACCGCCGGCGGCAAAATTTGCCGCCATCGCGTCGGCGCGCTGCTGCGTCTGGCTGACCTGCGCCAGCGATGCCTGCAAGACCTGCGCAAAATCCGCCGGCGCAGCGGCGGCGGCCGTGGCGGGCGCCGGCACGGCGCGACCGGAAGCCGCAGCCGAGGTGGCGCGCAGCGCGCCCAGTACCTGATCGATGCCCTTGTCCATTCCTTCCTCCAGCGACTGCCTGATCGATGCACAATCGATATTAGCAAAGATTGTGCCACGGTTGGTGCCACGTTTCGGCCAACGGCGGGTCCGGCATCCTCAGGGATCGAGGAAGCCCTCGGCGCGGTACTGCCTCAGCTTGTGGCGCAGCGTTCTTTCCGGCATCCCGAGACGCTGCCCGGCGAGTTTTCGCGACCCACCGACGGCCGCCAGGGTCGCGAGGATGTGCTGCCGTTCGACGTCACGCAGCTCTGCCGTCTGCCGGCTGCCGGGCGGCAGCGCGCCAGCACTCGTCGCCGCCGGTGCCGGTGCCGGTGCCGGCAGCGGCGGTGCCGCCGTCGGATCGACCGGGCGCTGCGCGCCAAGGAGCAACGCAGCGACCTCGACGACTTCTGCCGCGGCCAGGATCACCGCCCGCTGCATGACGTTCTCGAGCTCGCGGACGTTGCCCGGCCAGCCGTAGCGCTGCAGGGCATCCTCGGCGGCCGGCGCGAGCCGCAGGCCGGCGCGACCGGCGCGCGCGCCATGCGTCGCCAGGAAATGCCGCGCGAGCGGCACGATGTCGCCGATACGCTGGCGCAGGGCGGGAATCAGCAGCGGAAACACGTTCAGCCGGTAGAACAGATCCTCACGAAAATGGCCACTGGCGACCGCGTCGGCGATGTCCCGATTGGAGGTGGCGATGATGCGGATGTCGAGCGATACCGGCTTCCTGCCGCCGACCCGCTCCACCTCGCGCTCCTGCAGGACCCGCAGCAGCTTGGCCTGCAGCGGCAGCGGCATCTCGGTGATCTCGTCGAGCAGGAGCGTGCCATTCTGCGCCTGCTCGAACTTGCCGGCCTGCGAACTGTGCGCACCGCTGAAGGCTCCCTTCTCGTGCCCGAAGAGCGTCGCTTCGAGCAGGCTGTCGGGAATCGCCGCACAGTTGATGGCGACGAAAGGGCCCGCGCAGCGCGCCGAGCACTGGTGGATATGGCGCGCCACGACCTCCTTGCCGACACCACTCTCGCCACTCAGCAACACCGTCGCATCGGTCTGTGCCACACGCCTGGCGAGCGCGAAAAGGTTTTTCGACACGGCGTCGACGGCGATCACGCCCTGCTCGTCGATCTTCTCCGGCAGACGGTAGCGCAGTACGTGCTCGAGCAGCGCCTGTGGCTCGAAAGGCTTGAGGAGGAAATCGCAGGCACCGGCCCGCATCGCCTCGACTGCCCGATCGACGTCGGCAAAGGCCGTCATCAGGACGACCGGCAACTGCGGCAGGCGACTGCGGATTTCCTTCAGCAGCGTGATGCCATCCATCGGCAGCATGCGCACGTCACTGACGACGAGCGCGACCTCGCTGCCGGCCAGTACCTGCAACGCCTCATCGCCACCGCCGGCGGCGAGAACGGGCTGTCCGGCGAGTTCGAGGGTGTCGCATACCGCCTCGCGCAGCGCGGCATCGTCCTCGACGACGAGGATTGGCAATCCCCGGCCCATCGTTTCCACTCTCCTCAACCCTCCCGCTGCGTCGTCGATTCGAGCGGCAGCCGGAGCACGAACTCCGACCCCTGACCGGGGGCCGAGTCGAGCTCGATGTTGCCGCCGTGGGCGCGCGCGACGCCGAGCGCGATCGCCAGTCCAAGCCCGGTACCCTGGGCACGGGTCGTGAAAAATGGCTCGAACACCCGCGCCTGCACCTCGCGAGCGATTCCCTGCCCGGTGTCGCGCACACCGATTCGCAACTGCCCGTCGCCGCTGCGCGCCGTGAGCGTCACCTCGCCACCGGCCGCGCAGGCCTGCAGTGCGTTCTCGAGCAGGTTGACCAGCGCCCCCGCCAGCGCCTTGCGGTTGCCGACGAGCTGCTCCTCTGCCGCCGGGCAGTGTACCCGATAGGCGACGTCCTTCTCCCGGAACAGCGGCTGCACCGTCTGCGCTGCGTCGGCCAGCACTTCAGCCACCAACATGCGGCCACTGCCGGCCCGTTCGCCACGGGCAAAGAGCAGTACCTCGCGGATCAGGCGCTCGAGCCGCCTGAGCTGGGCAGTCGCCTTCTCGGCGAAACGGATGCGGGCAGCCTCCGCCAGTTCGGGCTGGCACAGGTTGGCACTGTAAAGCAGCGCAGTCGCCAGGGGCGTACGCAGCTGGTGCGCCAGTGACGCCGCCATCTCGCCCATGGCGACGAGGCGCTGGTTGCGTGCCAGCTCGGTCTTCAGCCCGTGCGCGGTGGTGACATCGTGCACGATGATGATCCGTCCGCCAGTCGAATCGATCGGGCTCTCGACGATCGCCACCCGGCAGGTGCCCGACTGCCACTCAGTCGGAGTCTCGGTGGCGAGCAACAGGGTGCTCACCAGCACCGGCCACGACTCATCGACGAGCTCATGGCCGAGGATGCGGCGTGCCGCCGGATTCGCCTGACTGACCCGCGCATCGCCGTCGAGGACGATGACGCCGGCCGGCAGCGCATTGAGCAACAGCCGCAGGCGTTCGGCCAGGGCCTCCTTGGCGTCATGCTGCCGCCGCAACTCGCCGTTGGCGGTCGCCAGCTCGGCGGTCAGCGACTCGACACGACCCTGCAGACCCTCATAGGCCATCGTCAGCGCCTGCGAAACCTGGTTGAAGGCGTCGAATGCGCGCTGCAGTTCCTGCGCCCTGCCATCCAGAGCTGACGGTTGCCCGGCGTCGATCATCGAATTGAAGGCCCAAATCCAGAAACAGCTACAATAGCAGAGTAATTATCAGCCCTTTTTCGCTTTTTGCCTGCCTGCGCGCAGGCCTTTGACCCGAACGCTGGCATGGCGGCAGCCGGAACCGAGACCACCGAAACAGCAGTCGCGAGCGCTCCGCTGGATCGGGCGCGCGCCGCCCTGGCGCGCCTGGACAACCGTCAGAAGGTGATCCTGATGGTCGCCATCGCGGCTCTGGTCGCGCTGCTCGTGGCAGCGGGGACGCTCCTCCGACAGAGCGAGTTCCGCATCCTTTTCTCCAACGTCGGCGAACGCGATGGTGGCGCGATCATCGCGGCGCTCGAGCAGATGAACGTGCCCTTCCGCTTCAACGACTCGGGCAGCGCGATCCTGGTCCCCGCCGCGCGCGTCCACGATGTCCGCCTGCGACTCGCGTCACAGGGGCTGCCGCGCGGTGGCGCCGTCGGCTTCGAGCTGATGGAAAGCCAGAAATTCGGCATCAGCCAGTTTGCCGAGCAACTCAACTACCAGCGCGGACTCGAGGGCGAACTGTCACGCACCGTGCAATCGATCGCCGCGGTCGAGGCAGCGCGCGTCCATCTGGCGATTCCGAAGCCGAGCGTCTTCATGCGCGAGGAGCTCAAGCCTTCGGCCTCGGTGATGCTCCGGCTGTATCCTGGTCGCTCGCTCGACGGCGCGCAGATCGCCGGCATCCAGAACCTGGTTGCGGCCAGCGTCCCGCAACTGGCGGCGTCGAGCGTGACGCTGCTCGACCAGAACGGCACGCTGCTCTCCCAGATGAAGAGCAAGCTGCTCGAAGCCGGCCTCGATCCGACACAGGTCAAGTACGTCAACGAGATCGAAGCCAGCATCATCAAGCGCATCGAGGACATCCTGACGCCGATCGTCGGCGCCGGCAATGCCCGGGTGCAGATCGCCGCCGACATCGACTTCTCGCAGAGCGAGCACACCGCCGAGACCCATCGTCCGAACACGACTCCGCCGGAAATCAGCATCCGCAGCCAGCAGACGAACGAGACCGCCAGCACCAGCCCGACGGCGCAGGGAGTCCCCGGCGCGCTCAGCAACCAGCCGCCGGTACCGGCGACCGCACCGCTGACACAACCGCCGGTGCCACCCGCAGCCGGCGCCACCGGCGCCGCGCCGCCAACGCCGGGACAGATCAATGCCGCCGGCGTCCAGGCACCGATCGCCAGTGTCGGCCAGCCGCTGAACACGAGCAAGAGTTCGACGATCAACTACGAGGTCGACCGGACGATCCGCCACGTCAGGCAGTCGGTCGGGACGATCAGACGGCTGTCGGCAGCGGTGGTCGTCAACCAGCGCAAGGACACCGCCAAGGATGGCAAGTCGATCAGCAAGCCGCTGCCGGACGCCGAGCTGAAGCAGATCAGTGATCTCGTCAAGGAAGCGATGGGATTCAGCAAGGAAAGGGGCGACACGATCTCGGTGGCGAATGCGCCGTTTACCGCCATCGAGAAGGATGATGGCGTGCCGCTCTGGCGTGACCCGGAAACCGTCTCGCTGACAAAGGAACTCGTCAAGTACGGGGTGATCGCCGCCATCATCGCCTACCTTCTGCTCGGTGTGGTGCGACCGCTGGTGCGGACGATGGTTGGTCCCCCGGCCGGCGAGAAGACTCTCGGCAGCCAGATCGATGTCCACGCCGAAGAGGAAGGCGAAGGGGCAGGCATCGAACATGTGCCGACGGCGAGTGAGTTGCTGGAACGGAAGCTCGCCGAGGTGCGCGCCATCGCGCAGCAGGATCCGCAGGCGGTAGCCAACATCATCAAGGAATGGACGGGCGCCAATGCCGGCTGAGGACGGAATCGAGAAGAGCGCCATCCTGCTGATCGCCCTCGGCGAGGACCACGCCGCCGAGGTGCTCAAGCATCTTGGCCCGAAGGAGGTGCAAAGGCTCGGCCAAGCGATGGCAACGCTGAAGTCGGTCCCGCGCACGCGCGTCGATGAGGTGCTCAGCGAGTTCCAGAAGTCCGCCGCGGAATCGGCAGCGGTCAACGTGGACACCGACGCCTACGTGCGCTCGGTGCTGACCAAGGCTCTCGGCGACGACAAGGCGTCGAACCTGATCTCGCGCATCCTGCAACCGGGCGACACCAATGGCATCGAAGGCCTGAAATGGATGGATGCGCCGACGGTCGCCGACCTGATCCGCAACGAGCATCCGCAGATCATCGCGACGATCCTCGTGCACCTCGCGCATGACCACGCCAGCGACATCCTGAACCAGTTCTCGGAGCGCCTGCGCAACGATGTGGTGCTGCGCGTCGCGACCCTCGAGGGAATCCAGCCGGAGGCCCTGCGCGAGCTCAACGACGTCATGCTGCGCCTGCTCGCGGGCTCCGCCAGCATGAAGAAGGCGGCCAAGGGCGGCGTGCGAACGGTTGCCGAGATGCTCAACTTCATGGGCACCGCCAATGAGACCGCGGTCCTCGACTCGATCCGCGAGTACGACCCGGACCTGGCGCAGCAGATCCTCGACGAAATGTTCGTTTTCGAGAACCTCCTCGACCTCGACGATCGTGCCATCCAGCTGCTGCTGCGCGAGATCCAGTCCGAGTCGCTGATCCTGGCGATGAAGGGTGCAACCGAAGCGCTGCGCGAGAAGATCTTCCGCAACATGTCGCAGCGCGCTTCCGAGATGTTGCGCGAAGACCTGGAGTCGCGGGGTCCGGTGCGAGTGTCCGAGGTCGAAGCCGAACAGAAGGAGATCCTCAAGGTCGTCCGCCGGCTGGCCGACGAGGGACAGATCGTCCTTGGCGGCTCGGGCGGCGGGGAAATGATCTGAGAGCGAGCGGGCGATGAGCGACCCAACGCCACGCGACAAGGTCACCGCCTATCAACGCTGGCAGGTCGCCAGCTTCGACCGCCCGGCAACCGGCACACCGGCGGCCGGCCCGCCGACCGACGCGGCGCCGCCGCCGGCGCCATCAGTGGCGGCGCCGGAACCGGCGGAGCAGATCGACGCGCCTGCGGCGGCAGCGGTCGCGCGGCCGACTGACGAGGAGATCGAGCGCATCGAAGCCGAGGCGCGCGCGGCGGGCTATGCGGCCGGCCACGCCGCAGGACTCGGCGACGCACTGGCAGAAGCGGCGAAGCTGGCCATCGTGCTGGACAACCTGCAGCAGGCCGTCGCCGGCATCGAGCAGGAGATCGCCGACCAACTGCTGGCGCTGGCGATCGAGATTGCCAACCAGGTGATGCGGCAGAGCCTGCGCCTGCAACCCGAACTCATCCTGCCGCTGGTCAGGGAAGCGATGACTGCGCTGCATCCGCACCAAGGCCAGCCGCAGCTCTTCCTGCACCCCGACGATGCCGCCTTGGTGCGCACCCGACTCGGCGAGCAACTCGCCCACGGCAACTGGCGCATCAGCGACGACAGCACGCTGACTGCTGGTGGCTGTCGCGTCGAACTCGGCGCCAGCGAAGTCGACGCGACCGTCGAGACCCGTTGGCGGCGCGTCGTCGAAGCCATCGGCGTCAGCCCCGAGTGGCTCAGGGAACAAGCGTGAACCGGCTTGCCGACGATGACTGAAGGCGCCCGCAATCCGCATCTCGAAGCTTGGCGGGCGTTCATCGCCGGCTGCCGGCAGGCGACGACGCAGGTCAGCTCGCTGCTGCCCAGTGGGCACCTGACGCGCATCAACGGCCTCGTCATGGAAGCCGCCGGGCTCAAGCTGCCGCTCGGCAGCTCATGCCGGATCATGCCGTCGGGCGGCACGCCGATCGAGGCGGAAGTGGTCGGCTTTCATGGTGAGCGCCTGTTCCTGATGCCCACCGAAGACGTCTACGGGCTTTCGCCGGGCGCCCGCGTGGTGGCGCTGGAGACCTCCAACGGCCCCCCACGGATCGGCCAGCCACCACCGGCACGAAGACGTTCGATCGACCGCGCGAAGCTGGTTCCGGTCGGCGACTCGCTGCTCGGGCGCGTCCTCGACGGCGCCGGCCGCCCGCTCGATCCACTCGGACCGCTCAACGCCCGATCGTTGCGCCCGTTGCAGAGCCGGCCGGTGAACCCGATGTCGCGAGCACCGATCGACCAGGCGCTCGACGTCGGCGTTCGCGCCATCAATGCGCTGCTCACCGTCGGCCGTGGCCAGCGCATGGGGCTGTTCGCCGGCTCCGGGGTCGGCAAGAGCGTCCTGCTCGGGATGATGGCCCGCTACACGGCAGCCGAGGTGATCGTCGTCGGCCTGATCGGCGAGCGCGGTCGCGAAGTCAAGGAGTTCATCGAACAGATTCTCGGCGAGGAAGGCCTGCGTCGCGCCGTAGTCGTTGCCGCGCCGGCCGACGTCAGCCCGTTGATGCGCCTGCAAGGCGCCGCCTACGCCACCTGCATCGCCGAGTATTTCCGCGACCGCGGACGGCACGTGCTGCTGATCATGGACTCGCTCACCCGCTATGCGATGGCGCAACGTGAGATCGCCCTCGCCATCGGCGAGCCGCCGGTGACCCGCGGCTACCCGCCCTCGGTCTTTGCCCGCCTGCCGCAACTGGTCGAACGGGCGGGTAACGGCCGCGACGGTGGCGGTTCGATCACCGGCTTCTACACCGTGCTGGCAGAAGGCGACGATCAACAGGATCCGATCGCCGATGCCGCCCGCGCCATCCTCGATGGCCACATCGTCCTCTCGCGCACGCTCGCCGACGCCGGGCACTATCCGGCGATCGACATCGAACAGTCGATCTCGCGCGCCATGGTCAACCTCGTCGACCCCACGCACCTCGAGCAGATCAGGCGCTTCAAGAGCCTCTTCTCGCGCTACCAGCGCTCGCGCGACCTGATCAGCGTCGGTGCGTACGCCGCCGGATCGGACCCGCAGCTCGACCAGGCAATCGCCATCTATCCGCGCTTCGAGGTGCTCCTGCAGCAGAGCCTGGGACAGCGTGCCGACCTCGCCGGCAGCGTCGCCCAGTTGCAGGATCTCTTTGGCCCCGCGCACGCGGCGCCAGCCGGCTAGAATGCCCTGCTTGAGGCGTGACGCCCGCGCATCGGAATCATCATGTCCAGAACCTTCCCGCTGCAGACCGTCCTCGACCTGATGCGCAGCCGCAACGATGCGGCGACGCAACGACTGGCATCGCTGATCGCCGCCGAAAGGGACGCCCACAGGACGCTGGCGATGTTGCGGCAGTACCGCGACGAGTACACTGCACGCTTCCGCCAGGCGGTGCAGGATGGGCTGGGCCAGCCCGAATGGCGCAATTTCCAGGAGTTCCTCGACCGTCTCGACGAGGCGGTCCGGCAGCAGGAGCAGGCCGCGAACCTGAAGGCGGCGCACACCGCCGCCGGACAGGCCGAGTGGCAACGTCAGCGAAGCCGACTCAACGCCTTCGACACCCTCTCCGAACGCCACCGCGCCGGTGAGGCACGGCGGGAGCTCCGCCACGAACAGAAACTCCAGGACGAGTTTGCCGCACGTGGCAGCGACGATCGGCAGGAGCAGTAGTCGGCGCACATGGCACGGTGCTTGCTTGAGATACGGTGGAAGCTCGCGAAAAGGACATCCCATGACCATCAGCATCGTCACGGCGGCACTCATCACGCAGCCGGCGCGTGCCCCCGTCACCGACGACGCCACCGCTCGCGGCAAGGGCGCTGACGAAGCGGGTCTCGGCAACGATTTCCTCAACATACTCCTCGCCCTGCCGGCGATGAGCGCCAGCGCCCCGGCGCCGGCCGCCGACATCGCCGACGATCAGGCGCCTGCAGCCGCAGCCGGAACGCCAGCTGCCGCCGTCGAGATGCTCGTGCTGAGCCAACAACTGCCGCAGACGGCCTACCGCCCGCCGCTCGCCGGCGAAGGCGGCAGCGAAAGGGTCGCCGGGGCGGCCGCCGTCGCTGGCGAAACCCTCGCCAACCCACCCCCTGCCGGCAACGGAGTGGGCATGACAGACCGCGTGCTGCCGACCGGTGACAGCCGGCAACCAGCGGCAGCGGCAACCGAGGCGGCGCCCAAGGCGGCAACTTTTGCCGTGCCAGGCCTCGCCGCCATGCCGCGCGAGCCGACCGCGGTCGAACCGGGCGAGCCGCTTGCGCCAGCACCGCCGACGCCCGCCACAGCGCCGC
>ERZ761592.162-NODE-162-length-36319-cov-7.676263_pt1 | contig 36319 bp, 38 predicted proteins | sample MGYA00433095_ERZ761592 | MGnify/ENA primary metagenome ERZ761592 (study PRJEB28899, sample SAMN03785554) | bioreactor sludge metagenome | biome: EBPR Sludge; feature: EBPR Bioreactor; material: 0.22µm filtered reactor supernatant | place: Saint Lucia: Queensland... | reverse complement strand
GCATCAGGGAAGCATCTCGGTCGATCAGGGAAGCATCCTGATGCATCAGGGAAGCATCTCGATCGATCAGGGAAGCATCTCGACGCATCAGGGAAGCATCCTGGCCGATCAGGGAAGCATCCTGGCCGATCAGGGAGCTAGAGCAGTTCGGTGTCGGTGTGCGCGTACGCCGGCGAGCAGCAGCACAGCAGGATCAGCGGGCCGCTGGCCGATGCGCTGACGCGGTGCGGGGTTCGTGGCGCGATGCAGATGGTGTCGCCGCGGCGGATCGGGAACGACTCCGCGCCGAGGATCATCTCGCCCTCGCCGGCGGTGACGTGGTAGATCTCCTCGCTCAGCAGGTGCCGGTGCAGCCGGGTGCTGGCGCCGGCGGCGACGGTGGCTTCGGCCAGGCTCTGCTTGCGGTTGCCATGCACGCCCGGATGCATCAGCTCGCGGATCAGCGAGCCGTCGGCGGTGACGTAGGCTTCGACGCCGGCGTACGGCTGCCGCATCGGCCGGGCGAGAAAGGCGTTCTCGACCTCCTCGACCGCCATTCGGCCAAGAAGGGGCACCTTCGCCAGCTCGCCGCTGCGATGACAGGCGATGACCTCCTCGACGGTCGTCAGGCCGTTGACCAGCAGGAGCCGGCGAACGCGCGGGCTGATCTGCTCGAATGGCTCACTGTTCTCAGGCGACATGGCGTGCTCCCGGTACGTGAATGGATCGATGAGGCGCTGACGATACCTGAAATCCGCCGCCTGCGACACCGCGCCGGCGGCGAACGCCGGTCCGGCAGCAGGCCGCCTGCTTGCTATACTGTCCCGGCGATGGTCAGCCTGCGCTTCTACGCCGAACTCAACGATTTCATCGCCGTCGACCGCCGGCAGCGCGATTTCGCGCTCGCCTGCGCCGCCGATGTCCCGCTCCGCCACCTGATCGAGAGCTGCGGCGTGCCGCATACCGAGGTGGCGCTGATCCTGGTGAATGGCGCGCCGGCCGCTTTCGACCAGCGGCTGTGCGCCGGCGACCGGGTGGCGGTCTATCCGGTCTTCGTCTCCTTCGCCATCCGGCCGCCGCTGCCCGCCGCCCGCTTCGTCGCCGACGCCCATCTCGGCGCGCTGGCGCGGCTGCTGCGCCTGGCGGGCTTCGACACGCGCTACGACAACCGGCTCGGCGATCGCGAAATCGAGCAGATCGCCGCGCGCGAGGGCCGGGTCGTCCTGACGCGCGACCGCGACCTGCTGAAAAGGCGCGCGATCGTGCACGGCTGCCATGTCCATGCGCGGCAGGCCGACGAGCAATTGCGCGAGATCGTCGCCCGTCTCGATCTCGCCGGCAGTGTGCAGCCCTTCTCCCGCTGCCTGGTCTGCAACGCGCGGCTGCTGCCGGTCACCAGGGCACTCGTCGAGGACGCCCTGCCCGAGCGCGTCCGCGAGCGCCTGCATGCCTTCCAGCGCTGCAGCGGCTGCGCGCGCATCTACTGGCAGGGCAGCCACTGGCGCCGGCTGCGCGAGCGCCTGCAGCGCGTGCTCGCCGCCGCCACCCCTGCCACCCCTGCCGCCCCTGCCGCCGCCCCTGCCGACCCCGCCGCAGCGACGGCGGCAGCGGCTCAGCCGGCGGCGACGAGCGGCAGCGGCACCTTCGACGGTGCCTGCGCCACTTCGCGCACGAGCCGCGGCACGAGGTAGCCGGGCAGGCGCGCCAGCAGCCCGGCGTGCAGTTCGTGCACGCGCTCGTCGGCGACGGCGAAATGGCCGGCGCCGGCAACCCGGTCGAGCAGGTGCAGGTAGTAGGGCAGCACGCCGATGGCGTAGAGGCGCTCGGAGAGCGCGCACAGGCTATCGAGCCGGTCATTGACGCCAGCGAGCAGCACCGACTGGTTGAGCAGCGTGACGCCGGCGCGGCGCAGCGGCGCCAGCGCCGCCGCCACCGCTTCGTCGAGTTCCTGCGCGTGGTTGGCATGGATGACGAGGCTCACCGGCAGGCGGCAGTCGGCGAGCAGCTGCACCAGTCGCGCCGTCACGCGCTGCGGAATCAGTACCGGCAGCCGGCTGTGCAGGCGCAGCCGGCGGAGCTGCGGGATGGCGGCGAGGCCGTCGATCAGCCACTGCAGTTGCCGATCGGGGAGCGACAGCGGATCGCCGCCGGAGAGGATCACCTCGCTGATCGACGGATCGCCGGCGATGCCGTCGAAAACCCGCTGCCAGTCGCCGCGCGCCGGCTGCGTCGCGGCGTAGGGGAAGTGGCGGCGGAAGCAGTAGCGGCAGTGGATCGGGCAGTGGCCGCTGACGAGCAGCAGGACGCGGCCGTGGAACTTGTGCAGCAGCCCCGGCTGGCGCATCGCCTGCGCCTCGGCCAGTGGATCGCAGGAGAAGCCCGGGAGCGGCAGGCGCTCGGCGCGCAACGGCAGCACCTGGCGCAGCAGCGGATCGTCGGCGCGCCCGGGTTGCATGCGGGCGACGAAGGCGCGCGGGACGCGCAGCGCGAAAGCCTGCCCGTCATCGTCATCGTCGTCGATGTCGATGTCCACGTCGCGCCGCGCCAGGCCGAGGATGGCGAGCAGTTCATCGACATCGCCGATGACGGTCTGCAGCGCCCGTTGCCAGGGTTCGCCGGCGTCCTTCCCCTGCCCATCGGCCGGGCTTCGCGCTATCATGGCGCCCTTCATCGATGTTGACCGTCTCATCAGGAAATCCAATGGCGACCTATTCTACCAACGAATTCAAATCCGGCTTGAAAGTGATGCTCGAGGGCGATCCCTGCACGATTCTCGAGAACGAGTTCGTCAAGCCGGGCAAGGGGCAGGCCTTCAATCGCGTCAAGCTGCGCAACCTGAAGACCAACCGCGTCTGGGAAAAGACCTTCAAGTCGGGCGACTCGATCGAGGGCGCCGACGTCATCGACCGCGACATGCAGTACCTCTACAACGACGGCGAGTTCTTCCACTTCATGGAGCCGGAGAACTTCGAGCAGCACCAGGCAAGCAGCGCCACCGTCGGCGATGCGGCACTCTGGCTGCGCGAGCAGGACACCTGCACGGTGACCCTGTACAACGGCGCGCCGCTCGCCGTCAGCCCGCCGAACTTCGTCGAGCTCGAGATCGTCCAGACCGAACCTGGAATCCGCGGCGACACCGCCACCGGCGGCACCAAGCCGGCCCGCCTGTCGACCGGCGCCACGGTCAAGGTGCCGCTGTTCGTCAACGAGGGCGAGATCATCAAGTGCGACACGCGCTCGGGCGAGTACGTCTCGCGCGTCAAGTCCTGATCGCTGCCCGCCGGCGGGCGACGGCCGGCGCGCCGCCCGCGGCCGCCTGATGCCCACCCGGCCCGCCTGGCAGGCGAGCGCACCGCTCGCCAACCTGCGGCGGCGGGCGGAGATCGTCGCCCGCATCCGCGCCTACTTCACGGCACAGGGCCTGCTCGAGGTCGACACGCCGCAGCTCTGCCCGGCGACGGTCACCGATCCGCAGCTCGAAAGCCTCGCCGTCGCCGGATACGGCTACCTGCAGACCTCGCCGGAATACGCGATGAAGCGCCTGCTGGCCGCTGGCAGCGGCTCGATCTGGCAGATCGCGCACGTCTTTCGTGGCAACGAGTTCGGCCGCCGGCACAACCCCGAGTTCAGCCTGCTCGAGTGGTATCGCGTCGCTTTCACGCCGGAGGAGCTGATGGCCGAAGTCGCCACCGTCGCCCGCCTGGCGCTCGGTGAGCTGGGCTGCGTCAGCCACCGCTATCGCGACCTCTTCCGCCAGCATCTCGCGCTCGACCCGCTCACCTGCAGCAGCGCCGCGCTGCGCGCGGCGGCGCGCGCGCACGCCGATCCCGCCTTCGACGATGCCGACCGCGACACCTGGCTCGAGCTGTTGATGAGCGCCGTCATCGAACCGCATCTCGGGCGCGACGAGCTCTGTTTCGTCGTCGATTACCCGCCATCACAGGCGGCGCTCGCCCGCCTGCGCAGCGACGCCGATGGGCAGCCGGTGGCGGCGCGCTTCGAGCTGTATTTTCGCGGCGTCGAACTCGCCAACGGCTACCACGAGTTGCTCGACGGCGGCGAACAGCGCAGCCGCTTTGCCGCCGACCTGCGGCGGCGCAACGAACTCGGCCTGCCGGCGGTGGCGATCGACGAGGACTTCCTCGCCGCCATCGACAGCGGCCTGCCGGATTGCAGCGGCGTCGCCCTCGGCCTCGACCGGCTGGTGATGCTGGCGCTCGGCGCCGAATCGCTGCAGGAAGTGCTGCCGTTCCCCTTCGCCCGCCGCTGAACAGCGTCGGACAGTACCGACCGCAGCCCTGCCGCCCTCATTGCGCGGGAGACGGAGGCGGAGGCGCAGCCGCAGCGGCTTCGGCGCTCTCCTCGGCCTCGACCTCGGCAACCAGCAGCATCTTCTCCAGCACTTCGCGATAGGGCGCCGGCGAGACGTTGATCCCGCCCTGGAAGGGGTGGTCGCTGACGGCGATGAAATAGAGCACGAGGGCGATCGGCGCCGCCACCAGCAGGGTCACGGTCGCATGCATGGTGAAGCTGTCGACGCGCAGCAGGAAGCACGAGGAGATGGCGATCGCGCCGAGCAGGATGACGACGATCCACAGTTCCGCCGGCAGCGCCGTGTCGCGGACGGCCTGCAGGCGCTGCCAGTGCGCCTGCAGCAGCTGGTTGTACGAGCGCAGCACCTGCGCCTGGAGGATCTTCTGCCCCTCGCTCACCGGCTCGAAGGAGACGAGCGCCTGCTGCGCCTTGTCGATGATGCGCAAGGTATCGCGCGGCAGCTCGCCTTTCTGGTGCAGCGGCCACTCGACGTTGATGACGTACTTGGTGTAGGCGATCAGCGCCCGCCGCCCCTGCTGCCGGACCGGCGGCGGATAGCCGCCGAGATCGTGGTAGAGGACCGCGATCGCCGCCGCCTCGCGACTGACGTCACTGCCGGCATCGACGAGGTTGCTCCACACGGCGACGGCCGTCAGGCCGGCCGCGACCGCGTAAACGCCGATCAGCGCCGACAGCAGGCCGGCGATGGTGCCGTTGTCGAAGTGTTCGTGCAGCCGCGACGAGCGCACGCGTGGTGCGACCAGCGCGACGCCGACGATCGACAGCAGGGCGACGACGCCGACGACGAAGGCGGCCAGCTCGAGCGAGCCGAGTTCATGAAACCAGTTCATCGGCGCGCTACCTCCGGAAATGTCTCCTGCGCAGCATTCGGACGGCTACGGCAGCCGCCACGGGCACGCAGGCAGGGCGGACCGAGGCGCGTCATTCGCTCACGCGCACCCTTGCCTGTCGGCCGGCGCGCGACGATCGGCGCACGACCTGGCTGGCATCTTCGTCTTCCAGCCCGTTGATGATCGAACTCACGGCGTCGACCGGGTAGACCAGCGGCAGGAGCACGCCCTCCACCCGGGTGAACACCGCAACCTGCTCGGGATGGGCGCTGAACAGGACGTGGTGGTTGGTGATGCCGTCGACGTTGAGCCAGAGGGTGCCCTCGCGATCCATCGGCGTGTGGCCGACGATGAACGGCGTGTGCTTGTCGAGTTGCAGCGAGCGGCGCAGGCGCTTGACGTCGCCGCGGCCATAGCCCTGCGGCCGGTTCGGCCGCCGCAGGCGGTTGTTGATCAGCTCGAGAATCAGCTCCGGGTGGCGGTGCACGTTCACCAGCATCGGCAGGCTGACCGCGGCCTTGGGCGCTGCCGCGTGACAGGCGACGAAGTCATCGGAGGAAACGACGTAGGGCAGCTGGCGATAGAACTCCTCCATGGCGCGCAGGTAGACGGTGCCGCGCTGGTCACCGAGTTCCTTCGCCCACAGCAGTCCCTGCGGGATGCCGTCCTTGGCGATGTCCTCGGAGAACGAATCGTGGTTGCCGCGCAGGTAGAAGACCTGCCGCGGAAAGCGCAGCTTGAGGCGGAAGATCAGGTCCATCAGCAGCATCGAGCTCTGCATCTCGCGCAACTGTCCGTCCACTTCGCTATGCACCGCGTCGCCCAGGATGATCAGCGCGGCGCTGCCCTCCTCGAGCGCGTCGAGGAAGGCATTCTGGCTGAGCACGGTGAGCAGGTTGTCGACCTGCCCATGCATGTCGGCGACGAGGATCGGCGTCAGCGATCGCGGCAGCAGCACGAGGCCGCCGGGCGTTCCGAGATCGCTCCGCGGACGGTAGGGATCCTGCCGCGTCAGCTCGTTCACCTCCTGGATCAGCGCCAGGGCATCGGCCGCCGGCATCAGGCCGATCGGCCCGCCGAGGATCTGGCGCAGGCGCCGGAAGCGGCTGCCGCGCGCAGCGGTCACATCGGCCACCGCCGGCCCGATCGCGGTGCCGGCATCGCTCAGATTGCGGAAGACGAGCGCATCCCGGCTGTGGATGACGACCAGGTGCTCGTCGTCGACCGCAGCCGGATAGTCGAAGACGGCCTGCTGCAGCGCATCGGCCGAGCCCAGCGACACCCAGGACTTGGGTGTCAGACGGAGAAAGCCGCCGATCCGGCCGGGATGCGCGCTGGGGTCGACGATGACGAAGTTGCCGTTGCGCATCGCCTTGCCGCGCTCGTCGAGACGGACCTCCGGGTAGACATGCAGGCGCTTGTCGTTCATGCCGAGGCTGATCTCGATCGGCCCGCTGTCGAGCGGCACGCGTACCTTGCTGCTGCCGAGACGGTAGGTGTCGCCGAGCTTGAGGTTGTGACCCCAGCCGAAACCCAGCCGGGCGACGATCGCTTTCAAGCGCAGCCAGAGGCCGTGCGCAGTCAGCGGGCGACGTGTGGCGATGGTGTTCACGGCGCAGGCGTCGAATCGACCAGGCGCAGGGGCGGGTTCTCGATCCCCTCGCGAACGTAGACGTGGAAGCCCTGGGCGTGCATGAACACCGCGAGCTGGCGGAAGATTTCGCGCTGCGCCTCGCAGATGGCGAGGCTGAGCTGCGCGTCCACCGGATGCGTGCTGTGCCGGGCGCGAATCTGCCGCCGCTCGAAGACCAGGCCGGCTGGCGGCAGGAGGAACTCGAAGACGTAGCGCCGATACCAGTCGACGGTGAAGAAGAAACGCTTGCGCGGCGGCAGCGTGATGCGCGCGAAGTCGACCAGCGGCAAGGGATCCCGATCGAGAAACTGGGCGTCGAAAACCGAAACCGCCTCGCCGATGCCGACAAACGGCAGACCGATGTGGATCTCGCGCGGACGCACCGCGAGAATCTCCGAGCGCCACCAGTGCTTGCGACCGAGGTCGAGATAGCCTTCCTCGGACCAGCCGCCGAGGCGCGTGATCAGCGTGCTCTTGCCGGCTCCCGGCGGCCCGGTGACGAGGATCTGGCGAAACCGGATATCCGCCGGAAAGCGGATTCCCTTGAACACCTGCAGTGCTGCAATCGGCTCGGTCCGCGCGGGCAGGATGAGCAGGGCCGGCTCATTGGCCGGCCCGGCGCCCGTGACAATCCCGCCAGCCTGCCGTTCGCTGACCTCAGCCAAAAATCGCCCGCAGGATGTAGAAGGTGATCGCTGCGAGGATGGCACCGACAGGAACCGTGATGAACCACGACAGGATGATGCCACCGATCACCCGCAGGTCGAGCGCGCCGATGCCGCGGGCAATGCCGACGCCCATCACGGCGCCGACCGCGATGTGCGTCGTCGAGACCGGCAACCCCATGCCGGAGGCAGCCACGGTGACGAAAGAAGCGGCGATCGTCGCCGAGTAACCGCGAGTCGGCGTCAGCTCGGTGATCTTGTGGCCGATCGTCGCCATGACCTTGTAGCCGTAGGTCGCCAGGCCGACGACGATGCCGATGCCGCCGATGAACAGCATGAACGGGGTCACCGCCGACTTCGACGATACGGCCTTGGTTTCGATGATCTGGACGACGGCAGCCATCGGACCGATGCCGTTGGCGACGTCGTTCGAACCGTGCGCGAAGGCCATCGCCGCACCGGTGAACACCATCAGCGGGATGAACAGCTTCTCGACGCTGGCGTAGTGGAAGTCGCGATCGTCGTTCTCCTCGAGCTTGATGCGGTTCATCATCAGCTTGGCGATGATCGCCAGGACGACGCCGATGACGACCGAAAGGATCTGGCCTTCCATGTCACTGAGGTGGATGTTGACGTGCTTGAGGCCCTTGGTGATGGTCACCAGCGAGACGATCCAGCCGACGAGGAAGGCGTACATCGGCCCCCATTTGCGCGCCTGCGCGATCGGATTGTCGGTGTTCAGGATCAGCTTGCGGATGCTCAGCGTCAGGATCAGCGCGACGACTCCGCCGAGAACCGGCGAGATGAACCAGCTGGCGACGATCTCGGTCATCTTGTCCCATTTGACCGCTTCGAAACCAAGCGCCGCCACACCGACGCCGCAGACGGCACCGATGATCGAGTGCGTCGTCGACACCGGCCAGCCGCGCATCGTCGCCACCATCAACCAGATGCCGGCGGCGAGCAGCGCGCCCATCATGCCGAACATCAGCAGGTGTGGCACCGGCTCGAAGAGCTTGCCGTCGATGATGCCCTTGGAGATCGTCGCCGCCACGGCTCCGCCGGCGAGATAGGCGCCGGCAAACTCCATGATCGCCGCCAGGATCAGCGCCTGCTTGACGGTGATCGCGCCGGAGCCGACCGAAGTGCCCATGGCGTTGGCGACGTCGTTGGCGCCGATACCCCAGCACATGTAGAGCCCGAAGGCAAACGCCAGAACGTAGAAGATCGTCGAATGCTGCTGGATGATTTCCATCGAAAAAACCCTTAAGGAGAAACTGTGCAAGAAGAGAGGGGACGCGACCGGCGGCGTGCGCAACGGGCGTCAGACTCGGCCGGCTCGCCGACCCGTCGCACCGCGGCCAACATGTCGCCGGTCAGCGAGCGATCATCAGCCGCAGCCGATCGCCGACCCTTTCCGCGTAATCGGCCAGGTTGCCCACCCACTGGATCAGCTGGTACCAGAACATCACCGACACCGGCTTGATGCTGTCTTCCTGCGCGAACAGCGCGCGCGACAGCGACATCCCCATCACGTCGGTATCGCTCTCCATGTGACCCAGTTCAAGAATCATCGCTTCGACCTGTTCGACCTCGCGGCCGCGGAAACCCATCTCGAGCAGTTCGTCCAGTTGCTCGATGATCTTGTGCGCCTGTTCACAGGTCGCGACGCAGCGGACGACGAAACGCGTCAGCGGCTCGGCCATTCCTTCGCAGACCTCCATGCGCCGCTCGACCAGCAGGCCGGCGATGTCCTGCGCGATGTTGGCAATCGCGTCCTGCGTCGCCAGCAGTTCGAGCAGGTCGCGCCGGTCGACCGCCAGCAGCATGCTTCGCGGCAGGTGGTCACGCAGTTCGTTCTTGATCAGGTCGGCTTCGTGCTCCTTGGCGAAGATCTTGTCCTTCTGCGCGTCGAGCTGCCGCTGGTCGCCGGCGACCAGCGCGTCGAACAGCGCCGGCACCTCGCTGACACAATCGATGACGCACCGCATGTGCTGTTGCAGCGGTTTGAACGGTGATTTGCCGAACAGCGCGGCCATCGGGTTGGTGGACAACATGAGTTTTCCTCTCTCCTTGGCAATAAGCCGAAAAACAGACCGAAAAGCAGACGACGGGCGCGCACTGACGAGATCGTTGGCTGCCGTCGAAGCACCACTCCGACCCGGTCACAGACGCGCGCGACAGGTTTCGATTGTAATCTGAAAAAGCGACGAAATGTGCCCGGCGGCAGCCATCACACCCCACCCGCCGGCGCCGGAACGTGCGCCTGCTCAATGACTTGCAGGACTGCCCCGGTTCGGGCAGGCAGTCAGGACAGCAGCCTGTCGGGAGGCAGCGCGCCCTGCAGGAGTGCGGCCAGCCGCGGCAGGTCGCGATAGCCCTCGAGCCGGATTCCCCGGTTGTTCCTGAGCACCAGCTGGATGTGCTGCAGCCTGCCCCAACGCTTGAAAAGGCGAATCGCCGCCACCTGCGCGAGATCCAGTTCGGAGCATTCGGCGCCGGTGACGAAACGCAGGCGGCCCGGCGTGAGCTCGATATGGTGATGCGGAATCCGCCGCAGGTAGCGCAGGAGGAAGAAGAGGTTGCCGAGATTGGCGACGGTGAGCACGAGGACCACCGACCAGAGGAGGCCGCGCGTCGCCGGCTGCGGATCGCGTGCGTGGTCGAGAGCGACGACGGCGACAATTGCCGTACTGAACAGCACGCCCCATGCGACACGGAGCCAGCGTCGACGCTTCTCTTCCGGAGCGATGACGAAGCGCTCGCCCGCCGCTTCGGCCACCGCGGCCGTCATCGTTCCGGCTCGCCGGCGGCGGCTGGCGCATTGCCGGGCGACGCCGCGGATTCGGTCGCCGGACCCCACCCGGTGAGCCAGAGCATGGCGCAGAAACCACCGACATAGCCCAACGGAACGTGCCAGCCATGCAACAGCCAGCGGCCGGCAGAGCGGGCTTCGGGAAAGAGGTTGGCCAGAGCGACACCGGCAGACGAGCCGAACCAGAGCATCGAGCCGCCGAAACCGACGGCGAAGGCGAGAAAGGCCCAGTCGTAGCCGCCCTGCTTCAGCGCCAGCGCAGTCAATGGGATGTTGTCAAAGACCGAAGAAACGAAGCCGAGGCCGAGCGTCGTCTGCCAGGATGCGGACGGCAACTTCTCGACCGGCATCATCGACGCGCAGACGACCAGCGCCAGCAGGAAGATCGATCCCCTGAGCGCTTCCGGCACCAGGCTCCACTCGGGTTGCCGCAGCGGTATCGCCAACAGCAGTGCCAGCCAGACGGCAACGCCGAGGAACGGGAAATGGGCAGCGGCGTCGGGGAAAAAGACATTGACGGTGACGTTCGTCACGATGGCTGCCAGCAGCATGAAGGCGATGATCGCCACGCGCACCCAGTCGATGTGCCGCGCCGCATGCAGATCGCCGACGACCGGCTGGTAGCGGTGCTGCTGCAGCGAGGCCGGGACGCCGAAGATCAGCAGCGCGCACGCCGCCGCGAAATAGGCCGGCGCGATCTCGAGCGGGCTGATCCCGGCGATCCACATCATCGTCGTCGTGGTGTCGCCGATGACGCTGCCGGCGCCACCGGCATTCGATGCCGCGACGATCGCCGCCAGATAGCCGACGTGAATCCGGCGTTTGAAGACGCTCGCGGCGACCGTTCCGCCAATCAACGCCGCCGCGATGTTGTCGAGAAAACCGGACAGCACCCAGATGATCAGCAGCAACACGAAAGGGCCCAGCCAGTTGGCCGGCAACAGGCGGGGCAACACCTCGGGCACGCCGCTGTCCTCGAAGTGCCGCGCCAGGAGCGCGAAACCGACCAGCAGGCACAGCAGATTGGCCAGCAGCACCCATTCGTGCGCCATGTGCGCGGCCAGCCCAGGCAGCCCGTCGCCGGTCCTGAAACCGGTCACCGACAACTTGTAGCCAGTGATCACGGCGAGCCCACCGAGCGCCACCTTGAGCACGTGATGATGGAAGATCGCCACGCCGAGGAGCGTCGCGCCGAAGAGAAGGAAATCAAGCGGGACTCCGAGGACCAGGGGTCCGTCGCTGGCACGCGCCGCAGGTGCGAGCGCTGCCAGGACGACGAATCCGACGAATCCGGACCACCGGCGGCGGTCGAACAAACGGCCCGTGGCTCTCACCATGGGGAAACTCCTTCTCACAGGGGAAGACCTCGTGCTAAAGTTGCCCGTTTACGTCCGATTAGTCAACGCGACTCTTCGCAGCCGCGCCCGCAGGAGGAACCCGCCATGCGCAAGGCCCTTGTCCCCGTGGACGGCTCAGCCGCCGCTCACCGCGCCGTACGGCACATCGTCTCCCTGGCCAGCGTCCACCCAGCGCTCGAAGCCGTCCTGCTCAACGTGCAGCCGGAGGTCGACACCTGGAGCGTGCGCCGCGTGCTGAAGAAGGAAGAAGTCGAGGCGATCGAGGAAAGCCACGGCGGCGACATCCTGCAGGCGGATCGACAGGTCCTCAAGGCTGCCGGCATTGCCTTCACGCCGATCGTCGAGATCGGCCCGCCGGCCGAGACGATCGCCCGCATCGCCCGCGAAACCGGTTGCGACGCAATCGTCATGGGAACCCGTGGTCTCGGTGCGGTGTCAAGCATCGTCCTGGGATCGGTCAGCAGCCGCGTTCTGCATCTGAGCGACCTGCCGGTCACGCTCGTCAAGTAGAGCCGCCGCGCAGCCGCCTGGTCGCGCCGCAGGTCGGCGTGCCGCAGCCGCGCAATGTGCCCCCTCCCGGAAAAAAAAAGACGCCCCGCTGCCGGGGCGTCTTGCCTGTGCGAGACGGGGACTCAAGCGGTTTCGAGAAGGATTCCCTCGAGTGACTGCGCCGCCTTCTTGCTCGCCCGCAGAACCTTTTCCTGCAGGGCATAGAGTTCCTGCATGCGCAGCGCGCGCATCGCGGCGACGTCGTCGCCCTCGGCGTCGTACAGCGCCTTGATCGCTCCGTACATGACCGCGACCGACTTCTCCTCGATGCGCTCGATCTCCTGGCACAGGCCCATCGTCTCCTTGCTGCGCGCATCGTCGTTGAGCGAGGCGAGCGCGCGCGTCAGGCGGGAACACGCGTCGACGGTCATCGCCGCCAGTTCGTGTGACGCCTTGCTGGCCTCATCGATGCCGTAATCGCTGACCGCCATCGCGACATCCTGGACGGTGTTCATGATGCGGTCGATGTCGAGCGTCAACTGGTAGACCTGATCGCGATTGAGCGGCGTGACGAAGGCCTTGTGCAACAGGTTGATCATGTCGGCCTTGATCTTGTCCGAGCTCGACTCGTTCATGTTGATTTCCCCGACCAGCGAGGCCACATCCTGCCTGCTGACGCCGAGACTGTTGACCAGCCGCAGCATCGCGCTCGCGCCGGCCTCGACCCGTTCGCTGTGTGCCGCGAGCAGGTCAAAAAACTCTTTCCGCTTGGGTAACATCGATGACTCCCTTGAATGACTGTGCTGAGGACCTTCACCTGACTCTGACCGGGCGGAACCTCGGGCGCCCCGTTGCCGGAGCGGCCCAGCCCGGACGATCTGCTGTCGGCTCAGAGAAACTTGGTTCCGATCCACCAGAAAATCGCGGCGATCAGTCCGGCAGCCGGAATCGTCAGCACCCAGGCGACGAACAGGTTGGCGGTGATCGCCCAGCGGACGGCCTTGACGTCGTTGGCGGCGCCGACACCGATGATCGCACCGGTGATCGTGTGCGTCGTCGACACCGGAATACCGCCGAGCGTCGCCAGTCCGAGGGTGATCGCACCACCCATCGAGGCACACGAACCGCTGATCGAATTCAGCTTGGTGATCTTGGTGCCCATCGTCTTGACGATCCGCCAGCCGCCGAGGTAGGTTCCCCAGGCGATCGCGAAATAGCACGAATAGACGACCCACATCGGCAGCGTCGACTGATCCTTGGTCGCCACGCCGGCGGTGATCATCAGCAGCCAGATGATGCCGATCGTCTTCTGCGCGTCATTGCCGCCGTGGCCAAGGCTGTAGGCACCGGCCGCGAAGAGCTGTGCGCCCTTGAAGAACTTGCCCGCCTGGTGCGGTGACTTGTTCTTGAAGATCCACGCGACGAGCACCATCAACAGTCCGCCGATCAGCATCCCGACCAGCGGCGAGATGATGATGAAGGCGAGGATCTTGCCGAAGCCCTCCCAGACGATCGGCGCCCCCGACTGCGACTTCGCCACCGTCGCGCCGACGAGGCCGCCGACGAGCGCATGCGATGACGACGACGGGATGCCGTAGTACCAGGTGATGATGTTCCACGCCAAAGCCCCGATCAGTGCGCCGAAGATGACATAGTAATCGACGAACTGCGGGTCGACGGTCCCCTTGCCGATCGTCGCCGCGACCTTGAGCTGGAAGACCCAGAGCGCGGCGAAGTTGAAGAAGGCGGCAAACAGAACCGCCTGCTTGGGGGTCAGCGCGCCGGTCGCGACGATCGTCGAGATCGAGTTCGCGCCGTCATGAAACCCGTTCATGAAGTCGAACGCCAGGGCTACTGCAATCAGCAGCCCGAGCGTCCAGATGCTCATATTTAGGCCTTCCATTATCGGCACCCTCTCACGAATTCTCGATCAGGATTTCTTCGATCATCTTTGCCGCTTCCTGGCAGCAGTCGAGGACCGATTCCTGCAGCGAGTAGAACTCGCGCATCTTCATCGTCTGCCAGACGTTGGCACCCTCCTGGAACAGCGCCGAGATCGCCTTGTGCTGCACCTTGTCGGCCTTCGACTCGATCTCCTCGACTTCCTTGCACAGGTTGAGTGTCTCGGCGCCACGCGTCTTGTCAGCCAGTGCGGCGACCGCCCGGTTCAGGCGCATGCAGGCGTCGGCGCTGAGCGAAGCCAGCTCGCGCGCCTCGACCGTCGATTGCTTGATGTTGTACATGCCGACGGCGTTGGCAACGCTCTGCAGCACGTTCAGCGTCATGTCGAGATCGTCGATCAGCGAGTGGATCTGGTCGCGGTTGATCGGCGTCGTAAACGACTGATGCAGGCGCTCGATGACCTTGCCCTTGATCTGGTCACCGGTCTGCTCGTGATCATTGACTTCCTTGACGAGACCCGCAAGGTCCGTCTTGCCGTCGCCGAGACTGTTGATCAGGCGCAAGGTGGCGTTGGCTCCGGCGACCACCTGTTCGGAGTGGGCAGCGAGCATTTCGAAGAATTCCTTGCGTTGCGGCATCAAACTACTAAACATACGACCTCCCTTGGTTGACAGCTCTCACGAGCCCCTCTTGACAGAAAAACGCTGCCGGCCCGATGCCGGCCTTCCCATGTGATCATCGACTCGTCGGCAACCCGCCCGCCGACGTGCCATCGGTCTCCCGGCATCAGCCCTTCTTCTTGCTCTTTGGCGCCTCCGCCAGGGCAGCCAGCAATTCCTTCATCTGTTCGACCTTCTGCTCGGCGAAGAGGCGCACCCCGGCACGCAGGATGTCCGACTTGCTCGCCGCCCAGCCGGCGGCCTGTGCCAGCTCGGCACGCAAGGCTTCGATCGCTGCCTCCTCGCTCTTCAGCAGTTCGACCGAATAGCGCACCAGCTTGTCGCGCTTGTCCCTGGCGGCCTTCTCGACCTCCCGGACCGTCTCATCGACCTGCGCCGCCTTCTTCGCCAACTGCTCGCGCGCCGCCTTCTCGATCTCGGCGACCGCTGCCGCGACCTGGGCTGCCTTGCCGGCGACCTGCGCCCCGGCGGCACTGACCACGGCCTCGACACCGCTCTTCGTCTTGCGTGGGCGGCCAGCGGCTGCCTGCCGCTGCTCATCCTTCGCCTGCGACCCGGCGGCGGCAGTCGCCGGCGAGGGGGCGGCCGTTGCCGGTTGCGCCGCCGGCTCGGGCGCGGCGCCCTTGGCCGCGACCGCGCGCTTCGCCGTCCTGGCGGGCTTGGCCGCCGCAACGGGCTTCGCCGCCGGCGCCTTCCTTGCCGTGCCCGCTTTGGCCTCTGCCGGCTTGTCTGTCGCCGACCCGCTTGCATCCTTGGCCGCAGCCGTGCCGGTCTTCGCCTTCGCCGCTGTCGCCTTGGCCGCCTTCTCCTTGGTGGCCCTCTCCTTCGCCGCCGCCTTCTCCTTCGCCGCCACCTGCGCCGCCGCCTTCGCTGCCGCGCGCGCCGCAGCCTTGCCTGCCGGCTGGACTTCGGTGCGCTTCGCGGCGGGTGCGACCGGAGCCGCCACCGGCGTCGCTACCGGATCCGGGACCAACGGCATCTCGGTTGCCACCAGACGATCGGCGAGCGACGCGTCCTCCTTCTTCAGGCTGGCGCGCAGGGCCGTCTTGTTGTCACTGTCGCCACTTGACGATGTCGTCATCACTGCTCTCCCAATTGTTGAAGAACTGCCCTCACCAGCTTGCGAACTTCCTTCTGCGCCGCGTCGGCGCCGGAACCCAGCTGGAACACCGACGCGCCGATGACCGCACTCTGCGCGTAGGCGTTGCGCTGGCAGAGCATCGCGTCGAGGATCGGCAGGGTGAATTCGTGCAGCAGTTCGAGCACGTCGCTTGCCAGCGCCGTGTTCTGCACGCGATTCGGCAGGATGCAGCCATGCAGCCGATGACTGTGCTCCATGCGATTCAGGATCAGGCGTTCGACTGCCAGCGTGGACCAGAGGTCGGTCGGGCTGGGTACCGCCGGCACGATCGCCAGGTGCGCGACGGCAAGCGCCGCCAGCGTCGAGGGATGGTAGATCGACGGCGGCGTGTCGAGCACGACGTAATCGGCTTCCTGCTGCAACTCGGCGACGTGCTTGATCAGCTCCAGCCCCGACATCTTGCGCACGTCGAGCTGCAGATCCGAATCGAGCAGCGACACCGACTCGGCCCAGCGGAAGGCGCTTTCCTGCGGATCGAGGTCGGCCAGCAGTACCGACGAGCCGCTGGCGTGGAAGCCGCCGGCGAGCTGCATGGCGACCGTCGTCTTGCCCGCACCGCCCTTCTGCGAGACGACGGCAATCACCCGCGCCGCTGTCGATGGCATGTGGCCGCCTTTCCTGAAAGCCTGTTCATGACGCTTTGCATAGCCGACGATTATGCCATTTCGCCGGACGGCGGCAAGGCGCAGGGGGCTCGCGACGGGCCATGAAATGGGCCATTTTTTACTGATTGGGCCATTTTGTGACAAAGGTCAACGAAACCCGAGCTCACATGCTGCTTGGGCATCCGCTGCTTCCCCTCGCCGCGCCGCTCGCCGACCGCCAGAGGGTCGAGCGACAGGCCGCCCGGCACGACATCGGTGCCGCCCTCCTCAGGCGTCGAGAATGATGTTCAGGGTCCTTGCGCGGACGACCGCCTCGCGCCGGCTCGACGCGCGCAGCTTGCGGTAGATGTTTTGCGTGTGCCGTTTGACGGTCGCGCGCGAGATGCACAGCTCTTCGGAGATCTCGACGTTGCTCAGGCGGACGGCAAGCAGCTTCAAAATCTTCAGCTCGCGGCGCGTCAGGTCGGCCCGCGGCTCCTGGCGACCACTGCAGGCCAGCCAGTCGTCGTTGAACGCCGCCAGGATCTGGCCCAGATAGCGCGAGTCGCTGCGGTCGAGCTTCAGCCGCCGGAGAGGCGGCAGGAGATCCTGTCCGAGATCGACGAACAGGCGAACGAAACCGCCCGGCTGCGCCAGCGCGACCGCCCGGCCGAGCAGATCCGCAGCCGCGGCGTCATCGCCGAGGCCATGTTGCAGCAGCGACTGCAGGGCCAGCACCTCGATGAGAAAGCGGATGTTGTGCCGCGCCGCCAGTTCACGCTCGAGCAACTGCAGCAGGCGCGCCGCCTGCTCACGACTCTCGCTGCTGCCCTCGGCAATCCAGACTTTGGCCAGGGTGAGATGCGGTGCATTGGCGAGATGGTAGGCAAAATGCAGCGGTCCGGGATCGAAGCCGCTTGCCCAGTCGCTCGCCATCGCCAGCTGTCCCTGACGCAGGGCAAGTTCGGCGCGAAAGGCGTAGGCCCGCTGCAGGGCATGCAGGTCGTCCTGTTGCTGCAGGTGTTGGCAGAGCGTGTCGATGACCGCGTTCGCCCGGCTTGACTGGCCAAGGGCCTGGCAGACGGCAGCCAGCAGCAGCGAGAGCTCGCCGCGATAGCCGACGACGGCGGTCTTCGATGCCGACAGCAGCGTCTGTTCGGCAACAGCAAGCTCGTTGCGCTGATACTGCACGAGACCGAGGAAGTAGGCGCGCAGGCCGCCGTCGTCGCTGCCCCACGGCGCCCCACCGACACGCAGATCAGTCTTTGCCAGCAAGTGGAGTGCCGACAGATCGGCTGCCATCCAGTCGATGCAACAACGCGCTGCCAGCAAGGGCACTTGGCAGCGTGCAATCGGCCCCGGCGCCTGCGCCAGCGCTTCGTCGATGCCCTGTCGCGCGCCGCTGAGGTCACCGGCCAGCTGACGCGCGCCGGCGATGACCGTCTGCGCGAGGACCCGTTCGTCGATGCGCCCGGCGGGAAGGCAAGCCAGCGCATCGCCGGCACAACGGGCAGCCTCGTCGCCATTGCCTTCGAGGTACTCCTGCATGCTGCGCAACGCCAGCAGGCCGCCGCGCACCGGCGCCGCGATCTGCGGCCCGCCGGAACGATCGAGCAGCGCCTGGATGCGATCCAGTACCGCGGCAGTCTCCACAAGACGGCCCTGCCGATACAGCAGCCACGCCTTCAGCAACAGCAATTCCGCGTCGGTCTCGACCGCGTCTGGCGGCAACAGTCGCAGGCAGCGCGCCAGGCGGGCCTGCTGTCCGTGCTGCAACAGCGTGTTGCGATGGTCGGCCAGCAGTTGGCCGGCGGCGGCAGGGCCGCCTCCGGCGAGTTGATGGCGGGTCGCCTCTTCGAGCCGCTCATTCCCGGCAAACCAGACTGCCGCCCGCCGCTGCAGTTGCTGCATCGCCTCGACGCCCATCTGCGCCAGCAGCCGAGCCTGCAGGAACTCGTGCAAGAGGGGGTGGTAGCGATACCACTCGCCCGCCTCGTCGACCGACGAGGCGAGGACGCTGCCACCACGAACGAAGTCCATGAATGCCGCTCCCGACAATGCCTGCCCGCTGGCATCCTCGCCGGCCAGGGCATCGCAGAGCGCAACACAGAAGCAGTCGAGGATCGCAGTCCGCAACAGCGCCGCGCGCACCGCTGCCGGCTGCGGCGCGAGGACCTCGTCGAAAAAGTATTGCGCAACCAGCGGCGTGCCACCGGCGAAGCCTGCCGCCGCATCGCCGCCCGACCAGCGATGACGCAGCAGCAGCGCCGCCAGGCGCACGCCGGCCGGCCAGCCGCCGCTGCGCTCGTGCAGCAACGTCAGGGCGGCGTTGCCGATTTCGCCGGCCGCAGCGTGCTCGATGATCTGCGCGGCCTGTTGGCGGTTGAATTGCAGCTCACACGCGCCGATCTCGTGCAGCGCCCCGCGCACCCGCAGCGCACCAAGGGACAATGGCGGATCGCCGCGCGTGATGAGCACCAGATGCAGATGGGGTGGCGGCCGCAACAGCAGGCGGTCGAGCAGGGCGTATGTTTCGCGGTCGTCAATGCGATGAAGATCGTCGAGGACCAATACCAGCGGCTCGGCGAGATCGTCGAGTTCGTTGTCCAGCAGGGCAGCCAGAACGGCAAGCGGCGGCAGGTGCTGGGCAGCGAAACAGGCAAGAGTCCCGCTGCAGGCCTCCGGCAACACGCTGCGCACGGCAGCGACGAGGGCATGGATGAAGGCGTACGGCTCGTCATCACCCGCGTCGAGCGACAACCAGGCAGCGAGGCCGACGCGGTTTGCCAGCCAGTGCGCCACCAGCGAGGTCTTGCCGTAGCCCAGCGGTGCGGTCACCACCGTCAGGGGTAGCCTGGCGGCGTCTTCCAGCTGGCACTGCAACTCGTCGCGCACGACGAAGTCGGCGACGAGGCGGGGGCGCTGCAGCTTGCTGCGAGGAAACGGCGAAAAAACCATATCGACCTGCATTGGCGCGCTCGGCAAGCGCCCTCATCGCGATGCAAAGCGCCGATGATACTGCACGGGCAGCCGTTCTGCGCAGACACCGTGACAGCGCCTGTCGGCAGCGACGGGCAGCGGCAGAACGCGGCGCAGCGGCTCAACCAGCGAGCAGGCGCGCGATCTGCGCATCCTTCTCGCGCCAGATCCGTTGCAGCCATTGCTGAAAGGCTTCACGCACGGCCGCGTCAGCAGCGTAATCCCCCTCTGCCAGTTGGTGTGGCACCGGCAGAGTCTGCACGCGCACGCGCACGCGCCGCATGCGTCCGCAGAGGAATTGCCAGAAGTCCGGCGCGCCATCGGGGTAGACGATGGTGACGTCGAGAATGGCATGGAACCGGTCACCCATGACGTTCAGGGCGAGCGCAATCCCGCCCGCCTTAGGTTTCAGCAGGTGGCGATACGGAGAAGCCTGCTGCCGGTGCTTGGCGGCAGTGAAACGGGTGCCTTCGCAGAAGTTCATGACGCTCGTCGGTATCAGCGCGAACTTCTCGCAGGCGATGCGCGTCACCTCCCGGTCGCGCGCGCGCAATTCCGGGTGCGCCCTGAGAACCTCCTCGCTGTGCCGGCGCATGAAGGGAAAATCGAGCGCCCACCAGGCCAGCCCCATGATCGGCACCCAGATCAGCTGCTGCTTGAGAAAGAACTTCAGCAAGGGGATGCGGCCGGTCAGCAGGTGTTGCAGGACGAGGATGTCGGCCCAGGTCTGGTGGTTGCAATTGACCAGGTACCAGCCGCGCCGCTGCAGTCCTTCGATCCCCTCCACGTCCCAGTCGGTCTTCTGCGTCAGCGCCATCCAGCCGCTGTTGCAGGCGATCCATGCTTCGGCGACGCGGACGAGCAGCGGATCGAGGCGCAGGCGGACCGCCCGCTGCGGCAGCAGCAGCTTGAGCACCGCCAGCAGGAGCAGGAGCGGCACCCAGAACAGGCAGTTGAGGGCAAGCAGGAGACTGGCCAGGATGCCGAGCAGCGGTGGGGGGAGACTCTTGAGCATGCGGCGGCGACCGCTCAGTCCGCCACTACCGCCGACTCTTCGTCGAGCAGCATGGCGCTTCGGGTTGCCGGGGTCTCCAGGCTGATGCGCCCGAGCAGCCCGTCGCGATAGTCCTGCAGCAGGACACGCGACGCCTTTTCGCGATCGCCCAGGCCGCCGCGCAGGAGAAGACCGCGCCTTCTTGCGATCGCCTCGATGACGGCAACGCCGTCGAGGGACGACAACGACCCGGCGGCCAGCGCGTAACGTCTGGCGAGCGCCAGCGGGTAGTGGGCGAGCAGCAGTCCGGCGAGGAACTGCGCCACCTCCTCGTCGATCATCGCGTTGCGGCCGACGGCGTTGCTCGCGGCGAGCATCAGCCCGTCCCGCGGATGCTCGATCTTCGGCCAGAGCAGCCCGGGCGTGTCGGTCAGCCAGTTCGCGATGTCGAGCGGCGCGGTCTGCTGCGCGCGCGTCACCGCCGGCTCGTCACCGACCTTCGCCAGCTTGCGGCGCAGCAGGACGTTCATCAGCGTCGACTTGCCGACGTTCGGGATGCCCATGATCATCATCCGCAACGGCTTGGTGTTGTCGCTGCGGTGCGGCGCCAAGGCCCGACAGAGTCCCGGCAGCCGCGCCACCTCGGCGGGCTTGCGGCATGACAGCGCGACCGCGCGCATGCCGTCCTGCCGCCGGTACCAGGCGAGCCACGACTGGGTCACCTCGGGATCGGCGAGGTCGGCCTTGTTGAGCACCTTCAGGCAGGGCCGCTGCCGCTGCAGGCGCAGTTCGCGAACCATCGGGTTGCTGCTCGCCTCGGGCAGGCGGGCGTCGACCACCTCGATGACCACGTCGGTGGACGCCATCGCCTCGGCCGCCTTCTTGCGCGCGGCAGTCATGTGCCCCGGGTACCACTGGATGGCCATCATCGATCCGAAACTGGCGGAGAACCTCGGCATTATCCCACCGCTTGGCGGCTCCGAGTGTGCCGATGATCGCCGCTCGCTGCCGCCAGCGACGAGCAGCGCACCGGTCGCCGTTCGGACGGCCGAAATCGCCTAGAATGACGGCCTCGTCATCATCAGCCGCAGGAATGAGCTTGTCGCGGATCCCGGAAATCAGAGCGGGGCAGTCGCTCGAACTGCTCAAGGAACTGCACATCCTCACCCGCGACGGCCAGCTCAACCAGGACAGCCGGCGCAAGCTCAAACAGGTCTACCACCTCTATCACTTCATCGAGCCGCTGCTCGCCGAGATTGCCAGCCGTGGCGGCGGACCGAGCGTCGTCGATCACGGCGCCGGCAAGTCATACCTCGGCTTCATCCTCTACGACCTCTTCTTCAGGCAGCGCGAGCGTGGCCACATCTACGGCATCGAACTGCGCCAGGAACTCGGCGCGCGAGCGCGCAGCCTGGCCGACCGGCTCGGCTTCACGCGCATGTCCTTCCTCGGGATGAGCGTCGAAGAAGCGATCGAATCGCCGCTGCTGCCCGCGCGCATCGACCTCGTCACCGCCCTGCATGCCTGCGATACCGCGACCGACGACGCGATCCGCTTCGCGCTGCGCAAGCAGGCCGCCTTCATCGTTCTCGTCCCCTGCTGCCAGGCCGAAGTGGCTGCGGCTCTGCGCCGCGGCAAGGGCGAGGCGCTGGCGGCGACGCCGCTGGCGGAAATCTGGCGACACCCGCTGCACAGCCGCGAGTTTGGCAGCCTGCTGACCAACGCCCTGCGCTGCCTGCGACTGGAGGCACAGGGTTACCAGACGACGGTGACCGAACTGGTCGGCTGGGAACATTCACTGAAGAACGAACTGATCATCGCCCGGCGTACCGGTACCGCGCGCGGCAACGCCGCCGCACGCCTCGACGCGATCCTGCAGGAGCTGCGGCTGGAGACATTGCGCAGCCGCTTCGCTCCGGGACCCGATGGTCAGCCGCCGGCGCCCGCTGGCGGCGCGCCCGAACACCGACCGCCAGGAAGCTGAATGGAGAAATGGATCACCCGCGGCGCTGCCGCACTCTGCGCCGCCGGCAGCATCGCGCTGCTGTGGACCTTCGGCATGTTCGTTGCCGTGCCATGGCGCGAGGGCCGCATGCTGGCGCTCAACGCCATCGAGTTGCAGGTTCTCGGTGTACCGCTGTTCGGCGGCCTCGCCGTCGCCTGGGGCGCCCTGCACATCCTCGCCATCGCCGACCGTGCGAGCAGCCCGCGGCTCTACCGCACGCTCACGCTGGCGCTGCTCGCCGCCCTGCTGCTGGCGGTGTCGGCTGGCGCCTCCTGGACCAGCGCGCGCATCGCCTGAGTCGAGCAGCCGGAACGGCACGGCGACGCGAGGTCCGCTGGAACCCGGCACGACCCGCCAGCACGGCCACTCGGCAAGGGCCACGGGCGACGCCGGAAAACGGGTCGCGACAGCGGAGAAAAGTCACACCGAAGCGCGCCGCAGATGGCTAGAATCGTCGCTGTTGAACATCGAGGATGAAGCGAATGAAGGTCCAGACGAAGGTGCAGAAGGCGGTCTTCCCGGTGGCCGGTCTCGGTACGCGTTTCCTGCCGGCAACCAAGGCCAGTCCGAAGGAGATGCTGGCAGTGGTGGATAAGCCGTTGATCCAGTATGCGGTCGAGGAGGCCTACGCCGCAGGGATTCGCGAGATGATCTTCGTCACCGGCCGCAACAAGCGGGCGATCGAGGACCACTTCGATACCGCCTACGAACTCGAGGCGGAACTCGCCAGTTCGGGCAAGGACGATCTGATGGCGCTCGTACATTCGATCAAGCCCGACGACATGGATTGCGTCTATGTCCGCCAGCCACGTGCTCTCGGTCTCGGACACGCCGTACTGTGCGCCGAGCGGCTGGTCCGCGGCGAGCCCTTTGCCGTCCTCCTGGCGGACGACCTGATGATCGGCGAGCCGCCGATCATGCAGCAGATGACCGAACTGTTCGCCCGCCGCCAGTGCAGCATCCTCGCCGTCCAGGAGGTGCCAAGGAACCAGACCAACCGCTACGGGATCGTCAAGGGACAGCCTCTGGCCTCCGACCTGGTCAAGGTCGATGGTCTGATCGAGAAGCCGCACCCGAGCGTCGCGCCGTCGAACCTGGCGGTCGCCGGTCGCTATGTGCTGACGCCGGCCGTTTTCGACCGTATCCGCGAACAGCCACGGGGCACCGGTGGCGAGATCCAGCTCACCGACGGCATCGCCGCGCTGCTCGCCAGCGAACAGGTCCTCGCCTACCGCTATCATGGCCGGCGTTACGACTGCGGCAGCAAGCTCGGGCTGATGCAGGCCAGCGTCGTCCTCGGCGAGACGCATCCCGAACTCGGTCGCGAGTTCTCGGCCTGGCTGAAGGACCGCCAGAAGCTGGCGCAGACCCTGGCCGGTTAGAGAAGCCGCCACCCTTCTCCGCCCGGTGGCGAGACTTTCGCCGCCGGCCGTCGCGGCTGCGGACCGTCCTGGTTGGCGGCCGCTGCCGGCGGCCGGGCGGATCCGAGCCGCCGGCCACCGCCGCCACCGCCCTCCACCGCCGTGCCCCGGGACTCGCGCAGCGGCGTGCCATGCTATAGTTGCAGCCCATTTGGCACGAGAAGACCCCTATTGGTGCTGCATTTCGATGTTCTGATAATCGGCAGTGGACTCGCCGGGCAGGCTGCTGCGCTGCGGCTGGCGGCGACACGACGGGTCGCACTGATCAGCAAGCGCGCCCTCGAGGACAGCGCCTCGAGCTGGGCACAGGGCGGAATCGCCGCCGTCCTGGACAACCGCGACTCACTCGAAGCACACATCCGCGACACGATCACCGCCGGCGCCGGACTGAACGACCGTCGCGCCACGCGCTTCGTGATCGAGAACGGTCGCCGCGCCGTGGACTGGCTGATCGACCAGGGCGTTCCCTTCACCCGCGACGAGGGAGGCTACCACCTCGCGCGTGAGGGCGGACACAGCGCTCGCCGCGTCATCCACGTCGCCGACGCGACGGGTCTGGCGGTGCAGACCACCCTCACCGGCAAGGTTCGCCAGCAGCCGAACATCAGCATTTTCGAGAACCACATCGCCATCGACCTGATCACCGGCGCCAAGCTCGGACTCGGTGAGCAGCGCTGTCACGGCGCCTACGTGCTGGACAGCGGCAGCGGCGAGGTGCTGACCATCGGCGCCGGCAGCACGCTGATCGCTGCCGGCGGCGCCGGCAAGGTCTACCTGTACACGACCAACCCCGACACCTCGACCGGCGACGGTATCGCGATGGCCTGGCGCGCCGGCTGCCGGATCGCCAACATGGAGTTCATCCAGTTCCACCCGACCTGCCTCTACCACCCGCAGGCCAAGTCCTTCCTGATATCGGAAGCGGTACGCGGTGAGGGAGGCCAACTGCTGCTGCCCGACGGCAGCCGTTTCATGCCGCGGCACGACGCGCGCGGCGAACTGGCACCGCGCGACGTGGTGGCACGGGCGATCGACTTCGAGATGAAGAAGCGCGGACTCGACTGCGTCCATCTCGACATCTCGCACAAGCCGGCGGCGTTCCTCGCCGAACACTTCCCGAACATCCTCGCGCGCTGCCTCGATCTCGGCATCGACATCACCCGCGCGCCGATCCCGGTCGTACCGGCGGCACACTATACCTGCGGCGGAGTCGTCAGCGACCTGCGCGCCCGGACCAACATCGCCGGCCTCTACGTCGCCGGCGAGGCCTCCTGCACCGGCCTGCACGGGGCCAACCGGCTGGCCAGCAACTCGCTCCTCGAGTGCCTCGTCTTTGCCGAAGCGGCGGCCGACGACATTCTCCGCCAACCCGCCGGCGAGCTGCCGGCGCTGCCGGAATGGGATGCCAGCCGCGTCAGCGACCCCGACGAGGAGATCGTCATCGCGCACAACTGGGACGAACTGCGCCGTTTCATGTGGGACTACGTCGGCATCGTCCGCACGACCAAGCGGCTGCAGCGTGCGCAGAACCGCATCCGCCTGCTGCGCCGCGAGATCGACGACTTCTACTCGCACTTCCGGGTCAGCCACGACCTCATCGAACTGCGCAACCTGGTCGTCACCGCCGAACTCATCGTCCGCTGCGCCCTGCGCCGGCATGAGAGCCGTGGCCTGCATTTCAGCCGCAACTACCCGGAGACGCTGCCGCGGGCAGTGAATACCGTCGTCAAACGTCACGCCGCGAGCGATCGCGCGCATTGACCCGTACGCTCACCGCCGAGTCACTGCACCTTCACTGTTCCTTCCTCGCCGATCGCTTGCTGGCAAGGCAGCAGGATCGGTCCGCCAGCGCAACCACAACCGCAGAAGGCGGAACTGCTCGCTGGACAGACTGTCGGGCAACAGCGTGAGGCTGCGTCGTCGTGCCTGATCGTCGCGCACGCGCAGGACGACGAGGCGGCCGAAAACGGTCGTTTCCGGCTGCACCTGGCAGGCGACGGTGGTTCCGGACACGTCTCGCAGCGCAAGATCGCCGTCAGCGCCGAGACGAATTCCGTTGATGGGGCTCGGCCGCAGGCAGATCCAGGCCGAGATCGCGATGGGCAGCAGCAGGAGGCTGCGTGCGGCCGACGACCAGGGCAGCAGCCAGACGCTGCCTGCCGCCAGCAGATGCAGCACAGTGGTCAGCGCGGCCAGCAGCCGCGAGCAGCGCAGTTCCAGCATGAGCGGCCAGGGCCGCGCCTCGCCGGGCGGCTGCGGCTCGGCGAGCGCGCTAGACGCGCCGGAAAGCGACGGTGGCGTTGGTCCCGCCGAAACCGAAGGAATTGGAAATGCCGACCTCGATGTCCAGTTGCCGTGCTTCGTTGGCACAGTAGTCGAGGTCGCAGGATTCATCCTGATTGAAGATGTTGATCGTCGGTGGCGAGATCCGGTGATGGATCGCCAGCACGGTGAACAACGCTTCGATTCCCCCGGCTGCGCCGAGGAGATGGCCGGTCATCGATTTCGTCGAATTGACCACCAGCCGGTGCGCATGCTCGCCGAAGGCGCGCTTGACCGCCGTCGTCTCGGCCTTGTCGCCGAGCGGTGTCGACGTGCCGTGGGCATTGACGTACTGCACCTGGTCGACGTTGAGGCCGGCGTTGCGCAGCGCATTGAGCATGCAGCGCGCCGCTCCTTCGCCATCCTCGCACGGTGCGGTCATGTGGAACGCGTCGGCGCTCATGCCGAAACCGACGAGTTCGCAGTAGATTCGCGCACCGCGCGCCCGGGCGTGCTCGTACTCCTCGAGGACCAGCACGCCAGCACCTTCCGAGAGGACGAAACCGTCGCGATCGCGATCCCACGGACGGCTGGCGGTCTGCGGGTCGTCGTTGCGCGTCGACAACGCCCGCGGCGCGCAGAAGCCGCCGAGGCCGATGTGCGACACGCAGCCCTCGGCACCGCCGGCAATCATGATGTCTGCATCACCATGCTCGATCAGGCGGCCGGCGTCTCCGATGCTGTGCGTGCCGGTGGCACAGGCACTCACCAGCGACAGGTTCGGACCCTTGTAACCGTAGTGGATCGACAGGTTGCCGGAAATCATGTTGATGATCGAACCCGGAACGAAGAACGGCGAGATCTTGCGCACGCCGCCGGCGACGAAATCCTCGCAGGTCTTTTCGATCACCGGCAGCCCGCCGATCCCCGAGCCGATCGACACACCGACCCGTTCGGGCGCCACCTGGGAACCCTCGAGTCCGGCATCGCGCACGGCCTGGATGCCGGCCGCCATGCCGTAATGGATGAAGACATCCATCCGCCGCGCGTCCTTCACCGGCAGGTACTGACCGATGTCGAAGCCACGCACCTCGCCGGCGATCTGCACCGGAAAGGCTGAGGCATCGAAGCGGGCGATGCGGTCGATTCCCGAACGGCCAGCAACCACATTCTGCCAGGCTTCGGCAACGGTATTTCCGACTGGCGAGACGATTCCGAGGCCAGTAACGACGACTCTGCGACGTGCCACCTTGAACTCCGACGATCAGGACATGCGGCGACGGGACGATCCCGGCTGCCGATCACTCCCCGCCAGCCTTGGCCGCATCATCGGCCGACTGCACGGGGTCTGGACAGGCGCCTACTTCTTGTGGGCGGTCACGTAGTCGATGGCCTGCTGCACCGTCGTGATCTTCTCGGCCTCGTCATCCGGAATCTCGCACTCGAACTCTTCCTCCAGCGCCATCACCAGTTCCACCGTGTCGAGTGAATCGGCACCCAGATCGTCAACGAATGAGGACTCGTTCTTGATGTCCGCTTCGTTGACCCCGAGTTGCTCGGCGACGATTTTCTTGACACGCTGCTCGATATTTTCCATCTAGAGGGTTCCTTCACAAGGTTCAAACAGGAAAAAGCGCGACATTCTAACAAACTGGCCGAAACTTACCAACGATTGCCTTCGGCTGGCGGCGCCACCGGCAGCGCCAGCGATCAGTCCATGAACATGCCGCCATTGACGTGGATCGTCGTGCCGGTGACGTAGGCCGCACCCGCCGAAGCCAGGAAGGCGACCGCCGCCGCCACGTCCGCCGGCGCACCCAGGCGCCCGAGTGGAATCCCGGCAAGCAGGGCCTCCTTCTGCTTCTCGTCGAGCGCCCGCGTCATGTCGGTGTCGATGAAGCCCGGCGCCACGCAATTGACCGTGATGTTGCGGCTGCCGAGCTCACGCGCCAGCGCCCGGCTCATGCCGCCCACCCCGGCCTTGGCGGCACAGTAGTTGGCCTGTCCGGGATTGCCGGCGTGGCCGACCACCGAGGTGACGTTGATGATGCGGCCGTAGCGCGCCTTCATCATGCCGCGGATGACCGCCCGTGACAGGCGGAATACCGCCTTGAGATCGGTATCGACGACACAATCCCAGTCGTCGTCCTTCAGCCGCATCGCCAGATTGTCACGCGTGACGCCGGCGTTGTTCACCAGCACCGATGGCGTGCCATGGTTCTTCTCGATGTAGCCGATCAACGCATCGATCTGCTGCGCATCGCGCACCTCGAGAACGCGGCCCTCCCCCTTGCCAGCCGCTTCGCCGAGAAAGGCGGAGATGGCCGCCGCGCCCTCGGCGCTGGTGGCGGTACCGACGACGGTCGCGCCGAGCTGCGCGAGTTGCAGGGCGATTGCGCGGCCAATGCCACGCGAGGCGCCGGTGACGAGAGCAATCTGTCCATCAAGCATGCTGTCTACTCCAGACTGCCGAGAGCGGCTTCCAGCGACGCCAGATCGGCCAGTGCGACACTCGCCACGCCGTCCGCGCAGCGCTTGGTCAAGCCGGCAAGCACCTTGCCCGGCCCGCATTCGGCGACGCTCGTGATCCCCATTGCCGCCAGCCGGCGGATGGTCTCGACCCAGCGCACCGGCGAATGCGCCTGGCGCACCAGAGCTTCCCGGATCCGCGCCGGATCGTCTTCGACGGCGACGTCGACGTTGTTGATCACCGGCAGCCGTGGCGGCTGCAGGCTGAGCTCGGCGAGACGGGCCGCCAGGCGGTCAGCCGCTGGTCGCATCAGCGAGGAATGGAAGGGCGCCGAGACCGGCAGCAGGACCGCGCGCTTCGCACCCAGTGTCTTGACCACCTCGCAGGCACGTTCGACGGCCGCCTTGCTGCCGGCAATGACAGTCTGCCCTGGCCCGTTGAAATTCACGGGCTCGACCACCTCACCGCCACCAACCGCTGCGGCCGCCTGCCGGCAGGCCTCGACGATCTTCTCGTCGTCGAGACCGAGGACCGCTGCCATCGCACCGGCTCCGGCCGGGACGGCCTCCTGCATCGCTGCCGCGCGCAGCCGGACCAGCGGCACGGCGTCGGCAAAGGCGATCACGCCGGCGGCAACGAGAGCCGAATACTCGCCCAGGCTGTGCCCGGCCACCGCCGCCGGCAGCCGGCCTCCCCGGTCGAGCCAGAGGCGATAGACGGCGACACCTGCGGTCAGCATCAGCGGCTGCGTGTTGACCGTCTGCGCCAGAAGCTCGGCGGGCCCGGCAGCCAACAGGCTCCAGAGATCCTCGCCGAGTGCGCTCGAGGCCTCTGCAAAAGTGGCACGGACGACCGGGGAATCGCCGTAGGCGGCCATCATGCCGACCGACTGCGACCCCTGCCCCGGAAATACCAGTGCGAATGCCATGCTGTTTCTCCCTATCCCCGGTTCATAGCTGCAACAACACCGCGCCCCAGGTGAAACCACCCCCGACGCCCTCCAGCATCAGCCGGTGGCCACTGCGGATGCGCCCGTCGCGCAGACCCACATCGAGAGCCAACGGCACCGACGCCGCCGAGGTGTTGCCATGCCGGTCGACGGTGACGATCACCTTGTCCATCGACATCTTCATCCTTTTCGCCGTCGCCTCGAGGATGCGCACGTTGGCCTGGTGCGGAATCAGCCAGTCGACGTCGGCTGCCGGCAAGCCGGCAGCCGCACAGCACTCCTCGGCGACTTCGGCAAGGACGCGGACGGCGAACTTGAACACCGCCTGCCCGTCCATGCGCAGGAAGGGATCACCGACGACCTGTCCGCCGCAGATGCTGCCGGGAACCGACAGGATGTCGTGATGGGCACCGTCGGCGTGCAGCGCGGTCGCCAGAATCCCCGGCTGCTCGGCGGCTTCGAGGACGACGGCACCGGCCCCATCACCGAACAGCACGCAGGTGCCCCGGTCGGACCAGTCGAGGATGCGGGAAAAGACCTCGGCGCCGACGACCAGAGCCCGCCGGTGGCTGCCCGAGCGGATGAACTTCTCGGCAATCGTCAGCGCATAGACGAAACCGCTGCACACGGCCTGGACGTCGAAGGCCGTCGCGCTCCGATTGCCGAGCTTGCATTGCAACAGGCAGGCGGTGCTGGGAAAGATGAAATCGGGAGTCGAGGTGGCGACGATGATCAGGTCGATGTCGGCCGCCGTCAGCCCGGCTGCCTGCAGTGCCCGCTGGCTCGCCTCGCAGCCCAGATCACTGGCCGTCTGGCCGTCTTCTGCCAGATGGCGGAAGCGGATCCCGGTGCGGCTGGCGATCCAGTCATCGTTGGTTTCGATCCCGCGCCGCGCGAGATCGTCGTTGCTGACGGCCGGCCCTGGCAGGAAGCTGCCAACCCCTGTGATGCGGGAGAACATGCTATGCGGTCTCCTGGAGTGGTGGTTGTTGCGCCATCCGCTCGCTGATGCGGGCAAGAACGCCATTCCTGGCCTCGTCTGCCGCCCGCCTCAACGCACAACCGAAGGCCAGCGCATCGGCCGAACCATGGCTCTTGACGACGATGCCGCGCAGACCCAGCAGTGTGGCGCCATTGTACTGCCGGTGGTCCACCCGCTTCTTGAAGCGCTGCAGCACCGGCAGGGCGAGCAGGGCCATCAGCCGGGTCAGCAGGCTGCGGCGAAACTCCTGGCGAAGGAAGGTCGCCAGCAGCTGCGCCAGTCCCTCCGACGCCTTCAGCGCCACGTTGCCGACGAAACCGTCACAGACGACGACGTCGGCCGCGCCCTTGTAAATACCGTCGCCCTCGACGTTGCCGATGAAGTTGAGCCCCGAATCGGTGAGCAGGTCGGCCGCGCGCTTGACGGCGTCGTTGCCCTTTATCTCCTCCTGACCGATGTTCAGGATACCGACGGTCGGTCGCTCCCGATGCTCGACCGCGGCGACCAGCGAGGCGCCCATGATGCCGAACTGCAGCAGGTGCTCGGGGCTGCAATCGACGTTGGCGCCGAGGTCCAGCACATGCGTGTGGCCGCTCAGCGTCGGCAACACGGCGCAGATCGCCGGCCGCTCGATCCCCGGCAGCATCTTCAGGACGAAGCGCGACATCGCCATCAGCGCCCCTGTGTTGCCGGCGGAGACGCAGGCGTCGGCTTCCCCCTGTTTGACCAGGTTGATCGCCACGCGCATCGACGAGTCCTTCTTGCTGCGCAGCGCCAGCGACGGCGACTCATGCATGCTGACGACCTCGGTCGCATGCCGCACGGCAATCCTGCCGACCGCGGCGTCACCGAGAAAGGGCTTGATGCCTTCCGCCAGACCGACCAGGATCACGCGCACGTCGGCATGCTCGCGGACGAAGTCGAGCGCTGCGGGCACGGTCACCTGCGGACCGTGGTCACCACCCATGCAGTCGACGGCGACGGTTATCGTCATTCGCCTGCGGGCCGCTGCGAGTCAGTCAAGGCAACGCCCCACTGCCGGAGCGATGCGGCTGGATCACTCGGCCGACCCTTTGGTCACCTTGCGGCCGCGATAGAAACCACTCGGGCTGATGTGATGCCGCAGGTGCACTTCACCGGTCGTCGGCTCGGTCGCCAACGGCAGACCGGGCAGCGAATCGTGCGCACGATGCATGCCGCGCTTCGACGGGGACTTCTTGTTCTGTTGAACAGCCATGACAAACTCCCAAAATTGAGACTCAATCGACCTTGCCTTGCAGCCCGGTCAATACCGCAAACGGCGACATCGTTGCCGGCGCCGCCCTGCTGCCTGGCAGAGCGCATTCGTCGTGCCGCGGCGCAGTCGGCAACGCCAGGAGGATCTCATCCTCGATCAGAACGCCGACGTCGAGGTCCTTTTGATGCGGCAGGAAATCCTTCGCATCGTCCTCCAGCTCCTCCTGCGTCAAATCCTCGTCGCTGCCGATGAACTCCAGCAGACTGCGCAGGTGCAGCGGGTACTCGTACGCCTCGAGGCAGCGCTGGCAGAGCAGCGAGAGAACGCCATCGACCGCCAAACGCAACTGCGAACGCCCACCTGCTGCACGCCGGCCGTCGATGTGAAAGCTCAGGCTGCCACCGGTATCGGTCAGCAGATCGTGCAGACGGGTCAGCGTCGCGACGGGCACTTCGCCCTGCAGCGAGCCCTCTTCACGGCCAAACTCCTGAGTGTCGATGACAACGGGTCGCGACATAAGGCGCGCATGATATTATCTTCAGCTTTTGAAGTCAAAGCGGCGCACCGGCCGACAGCCAGTCGATGCCATCGCCTGGTCCGTTGCCGTGCCGGCGCGCAGTGACTGGCCGCCCGATGAAGCCACCACCACTGATACTTGCCTCGACCTCGATCTACCGTCGTGAGCTGCTGGCGCGCCTTGGCCTGCCCTTCGCCACGGCGAACCCGGCGGTCGATGAAACGCTGCTGCCCGACGAATCACCCGAGGATGGCGCGCTGCGCCTTTCGCAAGCCAAGGCCCGTGCGGTCGCCGACGTACACCCAAGCGCGTTGATCATCGGCAGCGATCAGGTCGCCTGCCTCGACGGCCGGGTTTTCGGCAAACCGCTGACGCACCCGAATGCCGTTCGCCAATTGCAGGCGATGCGCGGCCGGCAGGTCAATTTCTTCACCGGCATCTGCCTGCTGCACGCGCCGAGCGGGCGGGCGCATTGTCGTGGCGTACCGACTCTGGTCACCTTCCGCGACCTGAGTGATGCCGAGATCGAGCGTTACCTGCAACTCGAGCAGCCCTACAACTGTGCCGGCAGCGCCCGCTCGGAGGGCCTGGGCATTGCCCTGATCGCGCGCATCGACGGCCCCGATCCGAACGCGCTCATCGGTCTGCCGCTGATCGCCCTCTGCGATCTCCTGCGCCGCGAAAACGTCTCGCCGCTGCAGCCGTGACGACCACCGAGCCCGCAGCCGGATGAAGGCGGGCCGGCTCTACCTGATCCCTGTGCCCCTTGGGCAGACCGCCCACGGCTCGGTGCTGCCGGCGGCGGTGCTCGAGCATGCCCGCCGGCTGAGCTGCTTCGTTGCCGAGAACGCCAAGACGGCACGGATCTTCCTTAAGGCACTGCCGACCGCCGCCCCGCTGCAGCAAATCCGGATCGCCGAACTCAACCAGCACACGCCGCCGGCGGCACTGGCACAACTGTTGGCACCGGCACTGGCCGGGAACGACCTCGGCCTGATCTCCGAAGCCGGTTGCCCGGCGATCGCCGACCCGGGCGCCGACCTGGTTGCCCTGGCCCATGACTTGGCGATCGAGGTGGTGCCGCTGGTCGGTCCCTCGTCGATCCTGCTCGCCTTGATGGCATCCGGACTGAGCGGCCAGAGTTTCGCCTTCCACGGCTACCTGCCGAGCGATGCGGCTGCCCGCGAGCGGCGCCTGCGCGAACTGGAGAAGGAATCGCGACAGCAACGGCGCACGCAGATTTTCATTGAAACCCCGTACCGCAACCGGCAGCTGCTGGCGTCGCTGATCGATGTCTGCGCGCCGGCGACACGTGTCTGCATCGCCAGCGACCTGACGACGGCAGGCGAACTCATCTGCACCCGCACCGTTGCCGAGTGGCGGCAACGACCGCTGCCCGATCTCAATCGCCGACCAACGGTCTTCCTCCTGCACGCCTGAACTGGCGCCGCGAGCGCCGACGACGCACGCGGCAAAGCCTCTCAGCGCAGCAGTGGACGGGCGAAGTCGAACATCGGGCCGAGCGCCGCATCGCTCGCACCGGCTCGCAGCCGGCGGGCGAGGCGCTCTGCAAGATTGTCCCTGACCGTGTATTCGACCAGCCGGTCGGCCTTGATGACATCGCGCGCCACCGAGCCGACGGTGCCGAGACCGTCTGCCAGGCCGAGGTTGACGCTCTGGCTGCCGGTCCACATCAGGCCGGAGAAGAGTTCCGGCGTCTCCTTCAGGCGATCGCCACGCCCGCGCCGGACGACCTCGATGAACTGCTGGTGAATTTCGCGCAGCAGCACCTGTGCATGCTCCTTCTGTTTCAGGTCCTGCGGCGAGAACGGATCGAGGAAGCCCTTGTTTTCGCCGGCCGTCAGCAAACGCCGTTCGATGCCGAGCTTTTCCATCGTGCCGGTAAAACCGAAGGCGTCCATCAGGACGCCGATCGAACCGACGATGCTCGCCTTGTCCACGAAGATCTTGTCGGCGGCGACGGCGACGTAGTAACCGCCCGAAGCGCAGACGTCCTCGACCACCGCGTACAGCGGGATCTGCGGATGCGCCGTGCGCAGGCGCAGGATCTCGTCGTGCACGATGCCCGCCTGCACCGGGCTGCCACCGGGACTGTTCACGCGCAGGATGACGCCGGCGGTGCGCTTGTCCGAGAAGGCTGCTTCGAGGGCGTCGTTGAGGTTCTGCGCGCTGGCTTCACCCTGCGCCTCGATGGTGCCCCGCAGGTGGATCACCGCCGTGTGCCGGCGGTCGGCGAGCTGCTCGGAATCGCCCCAGTCCATCAGCAGCGCGGGCAGGGCGATCAGGTAAGCCAGAGCGGCGAGCTTGAAGAAGATGCCCCAGCGACGCCTGGCGCGCTGCTCGCGCAGCGTCGCAAAAGCAACTTTTTCCAGCAACTGCCGTTCCCAGGGTGGTTCTTCAGGCGTATTCAAGACTCGTGCTCACTTGCGATCAGATAAACGGCATCATCACGTTCTTCGACGTCCACCGGCGTCAGCCCGCGGCCGTTGCAGCGACCACCGAGACAGCGGCCATCCGCCGGCGAATAGAGCGCGCCGTGTGTCGCGCAGATCAAGTATAGCTTGGAATCGTCGAAGAACTCGTTGTGCTGCCAGTCGAGTTCGACCGGCAGATGCCCGCAGCGATTGACATAGGCACGCACACGACCGCCGAAACGAACGGCGAAAGCCGCTTCCACCACCCCCCGCCGCTCGATGGTGAAGCGGACGCCGCGACCCCCATCGAGCAGCTCGGCCGAGGAGCAGATCAGGCGTGGGTCCGCAGCCATGCCGTCAGTTCCGCGAGCTCCCGCACGCACGCCAGCGGCTGCATGGCGTCGAGTGCCGCCACCGGGTGCGCGCCATAGGCAACCGCCAGCGCAGCCACACCGGCGTTGCGTGCCATCTGCAGGTCGTGTGTCGTATCGCCGATCATCAGTGCCCGCTCGCCAGCGACGGCCAGCTCGTCGAGCAGTTCCTCGAGCATCTGCGGATGCGGCTTGGAAAAGCATTCATCGGCACATCGCGAAGCGTGGAAGAAGGGGCCGAGGCCGCTGTGCCGCAGGGCGCGCTCGAGCCCCAGGCGACTCTTGCCCGTGGCGACGGCGAGCAGGAAACCCGCCGCCGACAGCTCGGCGATCAGCTCGGCGGCGCCGGCGAACAACTGCAATTCGTGATCGCGCGCCAGATAATGATGTCGATACCGCTCCACCAGCTGCGGGTAACGACTCTCCGGCAGTTCCGGCAGGGCGTGTCGCAGCGCATCGTACAGGCCCATCCCGATGACGTGCCGCGCGCGTTCCGCGGGAGGTGGCGGCAGCCCGAGATCGCGACAGGCGGCCGTGATGGCCTCGACGATGGCCGCCGCCGAGTCGAGCAGCGTGCCATCCCAATCGAAGACCAGCAGCTCAAATCTTCTCGCCATGATCCTGCCTCTCGCACGCCGCGACAGCCTGCAGGAAACCTGCCAGAGCCGGCGGCAGTGCGGCCTCGAGCCGCAGTTCGCCGCCGGCCAGCGGGTGCGGCAGACGCATCCGCGAGGCGTGCAGGAACATCCGCTTCAATCCTTCCCGCGCCAGCACCCGATTCAGCGCAAAGTCCCCGTACTTCTCGTCACCCGCGACAGGATGGCCGAGATGAGCGAGATGGACGCGGATCTGGTGCGTTCGCCCGGTCCGCAGTTCCGCCTCGAGCAGGCTGAAACGCTGCCAGCGGGCGAGCAGGCGGAAGATCGTGTGCGCCGCCTTGCCCTGCTCGGACACCCGCACGCGCCGTTCCCCCGAAGGCAGCAGGTACTTCAACAACGGCAGGCGGACGTGGCGCAGCGGTTCCACCCAGCGGCCAGCGACCAGCACCAGGTAGCGCTTGTCCGCGCTCCGCCCCGTACTGCCAGCGGCACCGGCACGGAACATTTCGTGCAGGGCGAGCAAGGTCGAACGCTTCTTGCCGACCAGGAGGATCCCCGAGGTTTCGCGGTCGAGCCGGTGCGCCAGTTCGAGGAACCTCGCCTGCGGCCGCTGCTGTCGCAGCGCCTCGATCACCCCGAAGCTCTCGCCGCTGCCGCCATGCACCGCAACACCCGCCGGCTTGTCGA
>ERZ761592.159-NODE-159-length-36531-cov-10.692510_pt1 | contig 36531 bp, 56 predicted proteins | sample MGYA00433095_ERZ761592 | MGnify/ENA primary metagenome ERZ761592 (study PRJEB28899, sample SAMN03785554) | bioreactor sludge metagenome | biome: EBPR Sludge; feature: EBPR Bioreactor; material: 0.22µm filtered reactor supernatant | place: Saint Lucia: Queensland... | reverse complement strand
CCAGCGCGAGGCAGAGCCCCACGAGGATGCCGACCATGAACGGTAGCCAGTCGCGGCGTGTGCGGTAGGCCCGCAGTGTGTAGGTGTTGATGGGGGTCACGAGGTGGCCTCCTTGTACGCAGTTTCGCAGGCGAGTTTGGCGTTGGCCAGGCGCGAAGCCTGGCCCTGTTTCAGGAGCCGACCGAGAACTAATGTCTTGACCTTCCAGTAGAACTTGCCTTCGTACTGCTCGATCTCAAGAACGCAGCCGTCCATTTCGCACTCCATCGCCGTTGTCGTCCAGGCAAACTCACGTGCCAACGTAGTCCCTGGCGTAGGAGATCGCCTCGTCCTTGGTCGCAAAGGTCTGGTTTACGACCTCGTCGCGGTTCTTGGCCTTGTGGCTCTTGCCATCGGAGATCGTGAGAGTGACCTGGCCATCGTCTTCGTAGCGAATCGCGAAGCGGCAGAACCTGCCGTCGAACTCGAGGTCCACGTCATTGGTCGGAGACAGCGCATCGAGCGAACTGCCAACGCTCGGCTCATCGAAATCGTCGAGCGAGAACTGAACCGCTTCGCACGTTACGATCGGCTGACCCAGCTGGATCGACCCGATCTGATCCCAATCGATCACGGTCGGACAGTTAATGTTGCCGCCGTCGCTCAGTTTGCGAAGCGATGAGCGAAGGCGCTCGATCTTGCAGCCAAGAGAAAGCGCGAACTTTTCGAGCTTGATCTCCGATCGATGGCCGCCCGCCGCGGCTTTGTTGAGAGTCGAGAGGATGGCGTATTCGAGCGTGTCGTGGCCCGAGTAGCCGTCAGTGAAGCAAGGTTTGAGATTTGCCATTTGGTTGTGATTTCCTTATCGATGAATTGCGTCCCACTCGGCTTTCGCTTCGTGGTACAAGGCCTCCTTGAGAGGCCGGGAGAGTGGAAAATGAACGGTGAGACCGTTGAAGACACCAGCGATCTTCGCCTTAGCGGCATCGAAAGACATGATCGCGATGCAACCGTAGGGTTGGACCAGCGTTCGGTCGTAGATCATCGCCTGGCCAGTTCCCATCTCGACGCAGATGCAGAGCTGCAGGCCCGTGGCCACCGACTGCCGGACGATTGTCCGGGCCAGCGACGCGAACCGCTTTGGGTCTTCGGGCGAAAGGCTGAGAATCAAGGGCCGATCGATGAGACCAGTTTCGACATAGGCAGGCTTTGCGCCGCCAAACTCGATACCGTTGTTCGTGACCCTCACCGCTTCACCACCTTGTTAACCAGTGCGCGGGACACTTTCTCTTTCGCAACCTTGGCGAGTTCCCTTGGAGCGATTACGCCGGCATCGGCCATCTTGCGGACCTTGGTCACGCTGACCTCGCTCACCTTGTTGTAGATGTCTTGGCCCAGAACGGCGAGCAGTTTCGCCGAGTCCACTTCGAGGGTTCTGCGCTCCTGGAATGTCAGATGCGAGAATTCGTCTCCGACGTAAATGCCGTCTTCGAGCAGAGCCTCAACTTCTTCGCGAAGTTGCTCCTTTCGGGCCTTGGCTTGGCGTTCGATTTGCTCGATCTCCCGCCATTCATTGATGAGCTGCTCTTCCCGGCTCAGGGTCTGGTCCTGATTCTCCGCTTGATCTAGTCGCTCGATGAGGCTCAAGGGGTTACCTCCTGCCCTTTCGGGCAGAGTTGGAAGTGGATCAAAGAGCAGATGGGCGAAAACTCGGTGAAGAGCTTTCCGACCCGGTCATCACCGCGAAGGCGGCTCAGAGTCGGCTCGGCGGATTTGGCATCCAGTTCGCCACCATAGACAAACGTGCCGAATCCATCTTCCGAAAGAGCGAGTGACCATCCACAGTAGAGATCGTGGCCGGTGATCGTCGCGAATCGCTGACCGTTGCGGATCTGCGTGATCGCGCGGCTGAGGCTCTTTTCGACGAATCCCGGTCCCATGAGCGGACCGCTAAGGATGATGTTGGCAGCTTTGGTGGCGGCTGTCTGCTGGGCCCGGTTCATCAGTCGAGACCTTCCACCGTTCCTGGGAACGTCGACGCGACCAATTCGGCGAGACGCAGATCGAACTCTGCGCCTTGCGTTTTTGCGAACAGAAGTCCGGGAATCTGCAGGCAACGGACAATCGCGACAGACTTAACCTTGCCGTATTCGCCACCATCAATATCTGCCGCCCATCTCATCCACTTGGACCGGAGAATCACTTCGGTCTCGATCTCGGAAAATCCAAGGCCGAGAATGTCCTCCGCGCATTCCTCCCAGTCGGCGTACCGATTAAAGGAATAGGCCTCGTTGCTTCGCTCGGCGATCCGCTTGGCGAGATCGCGTATGTCGATTTGCGCGATCAACTTGTCGGTTGCCTCGGCGAACGCTCTTTTGATTCGCCTTGCTTTGGCGACATCAGCCTCTGTAGCTGACCGATAGGATGGTACGAGAACTGCCTTCACCGCTTGGGTGAGCCGATCCGAGTGAGCGCTGATCTCTACGGCAATGTCGCAAAGCTCATTGATGTGATTTGTCTGTGTACTCTGCATTTCTGCTTCCTGGTCGCCTGTATTGGTCGTGGCGACAGGGACAGATTTGCACAATCTTGTGCAGTGTGTCAAGTGGGCGGCACAAAAAAGTGCATATTTTGTTCACATGCTGGTACGATTGCGGATGCCGCTGGATCATCACGGTCAGGTGTGCCCGGCTTTACAGAGCCGAACTTAGCAGAACGGGGGCGAAGGCTTTGTCTTCCGTGGAGCCCGAGCCCCTTCCCCTCATCTCCATCCACGCACAAAGAAGCCCCGACCGATTGGCCGGGGCCTTTTGATTTTTCCGTCTCGTCAGTCCTGACTCTTCTTTTTCGCCACGGACTTGACCGGAGCCACGTCCGTCTCTGCCGGCGCTGCAACGGGCCTTTGGGTCACTGCGACGGACCCCATAGGCAATGCCATCAAATTGGCTCTGCTAACGAGGCTTGCAGCCAAATCGCGAAAAGCCGGGTGCGTGTACAGGACGACATTGCGCTTAAGGAACCTTGCCCAAAAGTCGCTAGGAATTTCGACTTCCGACCCAATGACGACTTCGTAAGTGGCATGCCCTTTGAATACCGGCTTCCCGCCGCCTATCAGCGGAAGGCAAGCAAATGCGCCGATTTGGCGAATGGTGTATTCGTGCTGGTGAGTTCCCGCGTTCGGCCCGTCTACAACGATCGCCTCATTCCAGGCAGACTCAGTTTTGAGTAGCTCCGATGTACGACGGTCGAGGCTGCTTTCAGTCCCGACAAGCGTCACGCTCACCGGCACGATTCGGCTGATGATCTCGTTGTACACCGCAGCTGATGCCGCGGCGCTGGTCACTTCCGGCTTAGAGATTTCTGTTTTCTTCACGCTGCGTATGCCGTGTCTGGCAAGCTGTCGTCACAAGGTTCGCCGTCCGGTCGATTGAAAAAGTCCGCAGCGGTGGGAGCTGGAACTTGATAGCCAGGTATGCCCGCAATGAACTCTTCATAGTGCTCGCGAGCGGTGATCAGGCTATTGATCGCTTCGGACTTCGTGTCACCAACGCCATAGACAGAAAAGCCTAGCGTTGGGTGATACACGCGGAATCCTCCTCCGTCTGAATCTGTCATGGATTCCATGACCAGGCGGTATTTGCGCCAATCCACTTTTATTCTTCCATTCACGTTCATTGTCACTCCTCGGTTAGACCTTGTAATTCTCGGTAGCCTTTCACCAATTGTTCAACGATCCACTTCTTAACCCATCGACCGCCAGTGGTCGACACGGCAAAGTGATCACCGCCCCAGTCGGGCAGAACTTGGCTGATGCCCCGGATAAAAATATGACCATGGTGGCTTCCCTTTTTCTTTTTGATGGAAACGGAGTCAGCATTTTTCCAGATTGGATCTTTTTCGATCCAATTTCTGACGTCTTCCCAATCTTCCTGGCCGTTGATGTTGCCTTCAAGCCACCGGTCTCTAGATTTTTCCCAAGCCACACGTTTGTCCGTGCATTATAACAACATAGGTGATTCAGGTACTAGTCTGCAATGTTCTACGTCTAGACCGCCGCATTAGATTCCCGTGATTAGGCCCTCAAATATCGGCCATCGTCCCATTCGATGTTCCGTTTCCCTTCGCCTGGCCTTCCCATTATACAAATCGCGTGCCCGAGGATCTTCCAGTCCGTGAGATCGTGATAGGTCGCGCCGCTGCCGATCGAGGCCAGCCGGTACCGGTTGCCTTCTCGCTCGATCTTCTTGATCCGGACGTGCATCTCCGGGTCTTCGACCAGCACGATTGACCGGTTGATGATCGCCGAGTCTTTATAGAAAATCACCCTCTCGCCCGGTTCAATCCGTGGCTCCATCGAGGAGCCAGTGATCCGGACGCTGTCATGGAAATCGATCTTCGCCGCACCGCCGATGAGAAAAGCGGTCAGGACTTCATGGGGCTCAGGGTCTTGCTCAAAGACCCCTTCCTCATCCTCTTGGCTGGCCATGGCTCCGGACCAGCTGCGAATAGCAGCTCGCACGGCGAAGCCTTCCAGAATGGGGCTGCCTGACTCTCGGACGACATCCGGTTCTTTTGCGAGTGTCAAATGACCTGCTGAACGGGGCGGAGGTCCCGACCCGCCATCGTAGAACCACCCTTCTGGAATGCCTAGCAGCACCGCCACCCTGGTGATGGCATCAGGCGGAAACCGGCCTTCCGATTCCCACTTGGCCATCGTTGCTCGGTTGACCTGCAGCATCGATGCCAGCGCCGCTTGAGTCAGCGACGGGGAATGGTATCGACGGGCCAGGGCGACCTTCTCTCCAGGATTCATCAGCACAAGATTGTGCAAAACTTTTTCCCATTATATTGCACAAAATTGTGCCCTGGTGCTATTCTCTGGCTCATGCAGGAGCACAATCCAGTGATGACTCGGCCGATTCGAGGCCGACGAGCACTCACGCACGACGAGGAAATGGAGATCACGCGACGGGTCGCAGGCGGCGAAAAGCAAGCGCGGCTCGCCCAAGAGTTTGGGGTTCACCGCAACACCATCTCCAACATCCTCGCCCGGCTACTGCCACTTCTAAAGCGAGAAAGCCCCGGCGACCAAACCGGAGCTTCTCAAGAGCCAGCAGAAAATGCGACTCCACAGACGATGAAGATCGTACCTGCTGGCTCCCCGACCGGTCAACCCGACCAGGAAACCCAATGAGTCAACAAGCAGAAACAACTGAACTCGCCGTGGCGCACCCGACCACGGCTCTTGTCCAATTCGATCAATCGAAGGTCGACCTTATCAAACGAACCATCGCCGAGGGCGCGACCGACGACGAACTGGAACTGTTCATCACGCAATGCAACCGAACGGGACTCGACCCATTCTCAAGGCAGATTTACGCGATCAAGCGATGGAATGGGAAAGCCAAGCGCGAGACCATGACTATCCAGGTCGCTATCGATGGATTCCGCCTGATTGCCCAGCGATCTGCCAAGTATCGCGGCCAGTTGGGCCCATTTTGGTGCGGACAGGATGGCGTTTGGAAAGAAGTCTGGCTGGAGAAAACTCCGCCAAAGGCCGCCAAGGTTGGTGTTCTGCGCGCTGACTTTGCAGAGCCGCTTTGGTCCGTCGCAACATACGATTCGTACGTTCAGGTGAAAGATGGCCGACCGACCGGTCTGTGGGAGAAGATGCCGGACTTAATGCTTGCCAAGGTCGCAGAGGCGCTTGGCCTGCGGAAGGCTTTCCCGAACGAGCTCTCCGGGCTCTACACATCGGAGGAGATGGACCAGTCCATTGACGTCGATTCATCTCAGTCAAAGAGTGACTCCGCAAAAGCCGAACCGCCGAAGATGACAATCGAGCAAGTTTCGGCTTGGGTGAAGTCGATCGGCATGAAGAAAGCCGCTTTTGATTCCTTCAAGGCGTTGTGCGTTGGTCGCGAAGTGGTCTGGTCGGACATTTGCCGAGAAGCGCACGATGCAGGAGTTGAGACCGAGGCTCAGCTCGTGGCGTATCTCGACGGTGAACTGCCGGAGAGTGGCGAGACCACTGCTGAGGCTACGGATTCGGAGACTACGCCTGATCCGGCGATCATCGACGCCGAGTACAAGGAAGAGCCGTACAGCGGCCCGACCGTGAAGGATGTGGCTCCCGATCCCTACGCTGACGAAGCCGAGCAGCCAGCACTCGCGGAGTCGAAATGAGTCGGGGAGTTGCGACTCCCATGTTGGTTAAGGTGTCGGCACTCATGCCGTCACCGACCAACCCTCGCAAGCGATTCGACGAGACGGCGCTGGCTGAACTCTCGCGATCAATTGATCAGGTCGGGCTTCTTTCCCCGATCCTCTGCCGAGAAATCCCTGATGCTGATCCAAAGTCGAAAGTCAAGTATGAGATCGTCGCCGGCGAACGCCGATGGCGAGCGGCGAAGTTGTCGAATCTCAAAGACATTCCGATCGTTCTACGAGAACTCTCAGATGATGAAGTCATCGAATGTCAGATCGTAGAAAACCTGCAGCGTGTCGATGTTGATCCGCTCGATGAAGCCCGCTGCTTGCAGGTCCTCTCCGAACGCATGACGATCGGAGACATCGCCGGCAAAATCGGGCGGTCTTGGGGATTTGTAAACCGCCGACTCAAGTTGCTGGCGCTCAGACCCGAGATCCAGAATGCCCTCGAGACCGGCGAGGTCACACTCGCGTGGGCTGAGATTGCCGCGACGATTCCCGAGGAAATGCAGGCGGATGCTCTCGTCGCATTCCGCGGTTACTACGGCCCTAAGACCGTGGGCGATCTCAAGGTTTGGGTCCTTGGCCGCAGCAGTCGGTTTGAGGCGGCGCAGTGGGATCCCAACGACGAGAATCTCCTGCCGATGGCTGGAAAGTGCTCGGCATGCGCTTTCAATTCGGCAAACTCGCTTTTTGACGAAGGCGGTGGGCATATCTGCCAAAACCGACAATGCTTCCAAGCCAAGACCGATGCGTGGTTTGAGCGGATTCAGCAATCCGAGGGAGCGGCTGCGTTCGACCCGCAAACTCACCGGATGATACGTCCAGATGAGGAGCCGCCAGATCATGCATTCAGGGCCGTTTCGCAACAATCATATGGATTAGCCAAGCCGGGTGAGCCATTCATGGTCGTCCTGCGATCAGACGAGACAGGAGCCTCCAGTAAGGCCGACCGAAAGGCCGAACTGGCTCGGCAAAAGCTCGAGAACAAGTACCGGCACCTGCTCTCACTCGCGATCAGCGAGGCCATCCCGCAGGACATGACATGGGAGGGCATCGAGCCGATCATCCGGGCGCACATTTCGACGACCGTGAGCGCGTTCCAGTTCCCGCCGATGAGTGGTGCCAAATACTCCGGAGTTGGCATTCCTGACTTTGGCATCCCAACGGCCGGCAACGGTAACCGGTTCAACGAGTCGGTCGAAGCAACGTGGGCGTCGTTCACGCCATCCCAGCTGGCTCACGTGATTCTAGGCGTGGCGGCACGCCGCGAGGTGCCCTACGGCGACAACGATTACCAACGCGTCGAAACTCCGAAAGTTCTGCTTGCCTACGCGGACCTTCTGAGTATCGACCTCGACCATATCCGCAAGGAGGCGGAAATTTCGAAATGAGCTTTTCAAACGAAGATATTGCCAAGGAGCTGAGGCGCGAAATCAACCAGCGCAGGCGGGTGTACGCCCGGTATGTCGCAGAGGGGAAGATGACGCAGGAATTGATGGACCGGCGCATTGCCATGCTCGAGCAAGCCATCGAGATCATCACTCCTCCAAGCCTGTTCGACCCGGAGGATGAGGTCCAGTGAGCGATTACGACGCAGCCGGCTATAGGACGATGACTGCTCCCGAGACGCAGAGTCGACTCGAAGCTCAGAGCCAGCGCATGTCTGTGATCCAGGAGTGCGAAATCAAGATCGCGCAATACGAGGCGGATCTCAAGAAGGCAACCAAGCCGATGCGGGAAGTGCTCCTGCAGCGGATCCGTGAGCGCAGGGAGATTCTCGAAAGGGCGAAGAAGGAGGCTGGGCTCTCGTGATGACCTTCTTGGCCATCGTTGGCGCGATTACCATTCTGGCCCTCTCTGTCCTCGGCGTCGTCGTTCTGGGCGTCACGATCTCGGCGAGAGCGGACCTCCGGGACATGGGGCCTGAGAGTTGGAACTATGAGATGACGAGCCAAGAAACCGATCTCGAAACTTGGAAGGAGCAGCAATGGTGAGCATCACGGTCTCGCTGCCTCTGCCGCCCGTCGCTCTCGCGCCGCGAAAGCGTGGAGGTCATTGGGCGATCACGGGCAAAGCGGCCAAGGAGTACAAGTCCGATTGTCTAGCAATTTTGCGGACTCTTCGACTTGACCGTGCCGAGAGAGTAACGCTTCACTGGTGCCTGATGACAGCACGTCTTCGAAACTCAAAGGGGCGGGTGGTATCGGATGGCCTGTACCGGCCCAAAGACAAGGACAATGCCATCGCCGCCCTCAAGTACGCCCAGGACGCCCTGGTCGCATCTGGGCTGGTGGTGGATGACAACGCCAAGCGAGTGGAACTCGGCCGGTTGGAGATTCTTGGCGAACTGGAGAGTCGTGGCCACCGGTGCGCACGGCTGACGATCGAGGTGCATCGTGGCTAAAGAGTCGCGCTGGCTTCGGCTGAACGTAGATTGGGATGACTCCCCTTGGCTGTTTACATTGAGCGAAGGCAGCCAACTGGCATGGATCAAATTCCTCTGCTACGTCAAGTCGCTCGGTACTTCGGGCAGGGTTCGCGCCCTAGAGCCCCTCATCGCCTCCAGGAAGTGGGGGATGGGTGAGGAGTCCGTCTCAAAGATGTTGCAGGCGGGTGTCAACGACGGCGCGATCATTGTTGAAAACGGGTACTGGGTCGTGGTCAATTGGTCAAAGTACCAAGGCCGCGATGAAACCAACGCAGAACGACAAAAGCGTTACAGGGAGTCGCGCCGCGAACCTGATGGTCCTCAAAAAGAGGCCAGTAACGCCGTTACGAGTAACGGGACCGTAACGGACAGTAACGCCGTTACACTGTCGCGTGACAGAGACAGTGACATAGACAGAGACAATACTAAAACCAAAACTACTCAACAGACCCGCGAGGCCGTCGAGCCACCAAGACATCGATCGGGCGATGAACTTGAGGATGCTTGGAATAGGTTCATCAAGGCTTACCCATTCCGGTCCGACGAGTCACCCTCAACCAGACTCAAGAACCAATTCACCGAGCTCTGGAAGGCCCGTCAGGACCTTGAGTCGATCATCGCTGGCGCCGGCCGATATCGCGAGTTCGTCAGGGCCTTTGGGACTGAATCGCAATTCATCGCTCGAGCTTCAAACTGGCTCCGCGAGTCTCGTTGGGAGGCCGAGTACACACTTCCCGATCCCGTCCCAGACTCGCCTGATGACCCGGATTATCGAACTTTCGACCCTGGGCTTGGCCGGCGACCGAAGGCCTACTTCGAGGCCAGAGACATGCCGCTGCCGATTTACCTCGTGCCCCACGCGGTCGGCCACGTCGAGGAGGTGCGGCGATTCCTGGCCAAGCATGGTGAGGTCGGTCGGAAGCTGCTCGAGTCCGAAGGAATTGAGATCCCGTCCGAGGTGGCGTCTTGACACCCAAGGTTCTGGAACTCGCTATCGATGCCGAAGCCGCCACCCTTGGTGCGATGATCCTGGGGCCGGAAGCAGTCGCGACCGGTATTTCCATGCTCGCAGAGGATGACTTTTCAATCCCTCCGCACCGGACGATCTTCACGGCGATAACCCATCTCTTCCACGACCGGATCGGAGTTGACCTCGCTACGCTCAAGCACGAACTGACGAGGCGAGAGAAACTACGCGATGCAGGCGGAATCGAATACCTCGTCCAACTCGCTGAAATGGTCCCGAGCATCTCAAGTTGCGAGTACTACGCCCGTCAAGTTCTCGAGTCAGCAACGCTTCGGCGTATGCAGACGGCGGCCAGAGAGATTGCCAAGATATCCCAGCAGCCCGACCTTTCCGTAAGCGAGATGCTTGAATCTGCCTCGGAAGCGTGGCACCGAGTTACAGCGAAAGCGAATGGCAACACTCTTGAGTCACTCCACGACATTCAATTGAGCGACGAAGGTGACCTTGGGATTCCGACTGGTCTCCCGACGCTGGACGCGATGATTGACACGAGTGGCCTACCCTGCGCTCAGACGACGATCGTTCAGGGCATGACGGGCGCCGGCAAGACGCCTTTCCTGGTTCAAGTCGCCGTGCACTCCTGGCGATCTGGTCGAAGAGTCATGTATGCGAGTTTTGCGGACCTTGCTCCCGCCCAACTCAAGCGCCGAATGCTAAAACTCTTGACGGGATACTCGACCGCTGAACAGGCTCGGGCTGGGGGACTCTTCAGCAACTGGGAATCAGCGATGGCTGAAGTCAATGATGCGTTTGCCGATGACAACGAGAAGAACAGATTCGTTTTCTACGATGGGCGAAAGTCGAAGGCGGCCGGCAACATCGAAAGCTTCGTCGCGACTGTGATCGCGGAACATCTCAGATCTCCGATCGATCTCCTGGTGATCGATTACCTCCAGGTCATCCGGTCTATGTCTCAGCGGAAATTCGAGCAGGTCATGGACGTTGCCTCAGAAATCGAAACCCTGTCTCGCCGGCTTGGGAAAAACACGGCAACGATTCTCGGATCGCAAATCACGGAGCGGGATGGCAAAAAAGTGACGCGCTGGTCTCCTGAGGCGGAGAATGACGCTGGATTGGTCTTGAGATTGGATCGTGAAAAGGGTGCTGCTGATACGACCATCGTTGTTGTGAAGTCGAGGTTCGGCAACACGGGATCGATAGAGGCCGTGTCGTTCGATACCAAGCACCTTAAGTTCATCGACCCAAACGCGGACTACTACGGTTGACATTCGGGGCTTGAAATGCGTAGCGGACGTGGAACACCGAAAACTCTCAACCCTCCGAACATGGGACCGAAACTATCGATCGGGCGACGTCTCCGCCATCACCAGTTCGCTGGTCCAATTCGGGATGAATGGTGTGCTCAAGGTTTGGAAGGATGGCATGGTCATGGCCGGCAATCACGTCCTGGCCTCGCTGTTCCGATGCGCAAGCACACCAAGGCCGGCGCGATTTGTTACGAACCCTTCAGTGGAAGTGGGTCACAGATCATTGCCGCGGAGAAGGAATCTCGCAGGTGCTTTGCCATGGAGATTGAGCCGGTCTTCTGTGAGGTCGCGATGCGTCGATGGGAAGAAATGACTGGTGAGGAAGCGGTAAAGGTTGCTTCAGCGTCTTAGCAGGCATGGAGGTAAGGCGAGAACAGATTCAGTTCTACGCAGAGCGAGCATCACGCGGAGATCGAACCGCCGAAGAACGCGCGATTGTCGAAATGTACTCGCTCATCTCTTTCATCGCCCGGTCGTATCGGATTCCCGGAAACGACGAAGGAGACAACACGGCCATCGCGCTTGCCGCGGCAACGCTTGCTCTCAGATCGTACGATCCAGCCAGGGGCCCAGCGACTCCGTACGTCTCTCAGGTTATCAGGAATGCCCTCCTCAAGGCCAAGGACAAGGACCTGCGCCGCGCATCGCACGAGGCACCAGATTCGGAGTCTGTAGAACGAACAGCCGGAGGCGAGAAGCAGACCCCGATCGATGTCGCGCAGATCCGAAGACTCTGGCCCTTCCTCACACATGCTGAAAAGCGTGGAGCGATGGCCGTCATGACCGAGAGCCAATACGCCGAGGCTGGTGCGGTCGAAGGCATCACCAAACAAGCCATCGAAAAGGCATGGCGGAACGTCAAGCGCATGCTCGACGAGGGTCCAGGAGATCGGCCACCAGCTGCGGCGTCTCCGCTCGACTGGCACTTGGAGCCTGTTCTCGCACGTCTCGCAGGTTGACGCCGTAAGTAGCCTCGCCCATCGCGGGGCGTGAACCTCAGCCCCGTCGCATGGCTGTCAGATAGCCAATACAAGTCTGCCCGCCCTTCTGAGCGCGTGATCGCTTGGGCGGATTCGCAGGTTGGGGTTCGGGAAAAGCCGTTGGGTTCGAACCGAGGGCCAGAAGTCAAGCAATATCTTGAAGCATCTGGGCTTGGTCAGGGACACCCGTGGTGTGCGGCGTTCCTGTATTGGTGTTGCCTCAAGGCTGGGCGTCCCGCAAGCGAACTTCCGCGCAAGAGCAAGTCTGCGCTGGTGGCGAACTGGCGAGCATGGGCGGTAGAGACAGGTCGCAAGCGGGACACCGCGGAACGCGGCAGGATTGGCTACTGGGTCAATGCGAATGGCACCGGGCATATCTTCATCTGCCTTGGCAAGCCTATTCTCGGGGTGTTCCGAACGATCGAGGGCAACACAGACGGTGAGAGTGGTTCACGAGAAGGTGACGGCGTTTACAAGCGCACTCGCACTATGTGGGGTCTGAAGAATCGCTACGCGCATGGGTTTATCGAGTTATGAAGGTTTTGACCAACAACGACGAGGGGCCCAAGGTTCTGCCCCTAAACGCCTTCCTGATTTCCTGCTTCGTGATTGTGGCGGGCGGGGCGGCGAGTTTCGGGGCACTCAAATACCAGGTCGAATCGGGGCAGAGAGATTTTGAGAAGCGGCATGACGCGCTCTTGCGTGAGGTCGCTGAGCAGAAAGAAGAGAATCGACAGGTCACCGCGACGGTGAACGCAATGGCGTCAGACCTGCGAGAGATCAAGACCGACGTCTCATGGCTACGGCAGAAAGGTAAGGAATGATGGAGTATCAGAAACTAGTGATCGCAGGTCTCGCGGCCTTGAGTGTGCTGTTTGCAGACCTAGCGACGTTCCGCAAGGCGAAGCTGATCGACCCTGCGGCGAAATACGATGTTGCCCTGGCTATCTCGAAGGTGCTCGCGGCCTTCGTTGGTGGCCTTGGCGTTGGTGAGGTGTTCGCGTGACGCGCTTCCTTGCCCTACTCAGCTTGCTTGTCTGTCTGGCGACCCCCGCTCTCGTGGCGGGGAATGCCCTTGACTACCGGTTGCCGGTGTCCTCGGCGTCTTCCTCGCCCACCGAGGCTCGGCAACTGGCAGAAGGGGCGGCGAATGGTTCAATCGAACGGGGCGAGCTGGTTAAACCCGCACTGCCAGCCACCGACCTTTTCAAGCCGCTCCCTCTGCCTTTCGCTGCATCCGAACATCTTCCGCTTGAATTCCGGTGGGAGTACGCATGGTCTTTCGACAACGCGGCATACCAACTCCTGAATTACGAGTTCGTGCGCGAGAGGCTCGGCGGCAGTGGTAAGTTGAGCTACTACGCCGGATTCGGCCCGGCTGTCGGTACCAAGATTGGCGACGAGAGGCCGCTCTACGGGCTCGCCGGCAATGCTCGCGCCCAGTATGCGACGGGTGGCGCGTTTGCTTACCTTGGGGTGAGTGGTTACGGGCTGTTTGAGCAGCAGGGCCCGGTCATCGGGCGCATGGCTTTCGTTGCGGGATTCGGTTGGAGTTTCAAGTGACAGCCAGGGAAGCCGTAAATCTCATTGACGAGGAATGCACTAAAAGGCTGGCGGATATTATCGCAAATCGCTTGCTTGACGTCGCCAAGCAAGAGTTTCGCGGCACCTGCCTTCTTCAGAATGTGGCCACGACTCCTGGCGGCAAGAGAATCTCAATAACCGTCGAGCAGAGGAGCTGCATTGTTGACATTGGGACTGACCCCGTCATCCACTGCCGGCGCGACGATATCAAAGGCGAGATTCATGTCCCGATTGAGCGGACGTTTCGCCCGCCTTCCGGACCGCCACATCCCGACCGAATTCGATTGATCCGACGAGGAAGCAAGAGGCTGATTTGACAAAGTTGACACAAGGAGGCCGGTGGGACGCCGACTTTCAGACCAAGACATCATCGAAGCCGTAAACCGGTCCAACGGACTGATCTCAATCGCCGCAAAGGCGCTCAAGTGCTCGCGGCAGGCTATCTACGAGAGGGCCAAGCGGTCTCCCAAAATCGCGACTGCCATTGAGGAGGCAAGCGAAATGATCCTCGACGTCGGCGAGTCGCGCCTGTTCAAGGCGGTGCTTGCCGGTGACCGGTGGGCTGTCGAGTTTCTCCTTTCGCGCAAGGGCAAGGCCCGTGGCTACGCGACACGAACTGAAATGACAGGTGCAGATGGCGCTCCCCTTATTACGACCGATGACCTCGAACGCCGAATCGCTCGGCAGGTTGGAAAAGCCCGAGCGTCTTCGGATACTGAATAGTCTCTCGGAAAGCGAGCGCACGCAGCTTTACTACGATTGGCGGTTCTATGCCCGTGGCAATCAGCTTCTTCCCCATGGAGACAGCTGGACCACATGGCTGATTCAAGCGGGTCGAGGATTTGGCAAGACTCGCGTCGGCGCGGAAGCAGTGAAGTTCCTCGCCGAGTGGGACCCTGGCTGTCAGATTGCACTTATCGGCCGCACCGCTGCCGACGTTCGGGATGTCATGGTGCTTGGCGAGTCAGGCATCATGCGATGCTCACCGCCGTGGTTTCGGCCCACCTACAAGCCGTCAAAGCGCCGGTTGATCTGGCCCAACGGAAGCGTGGCTTTCACATACTCCGGAGATGAGCCAGACCAACTCCGAGGCCCTCAGCATCACTATGGTTGGGGGGATGAAGTCGCCTCTTGGCGGTACACCGAGACGTTCGAAAACCTCGAGTTCGGGCTCCGCTTAGGTTACATTCCACGACTGATCCTGACCGGCACGCCCAAGCCCACCAAGACGTACAAGGCGGTCCTGTCTTCCGGAGATGTCCTGATGACGCGAGGCTCGATGATGGCCAACGAGCGGAACCTGCCCGAGTCATTCAAGAAGAAGATTCTGAACCGGTTCGAAGGCACCCGGCTCGGTCGACAGGAGATCGAGGGCGAGTACCTCGAGGACAATCCAAACGCGCTCTGGCAACGCCGGTGGATCGACAAGACGCGCATTCGCCAGATTCCCGAACTGGTCTCTGTTGTCGTCGCAATTGACCCCGCCGCAAGCTCAGGCGAGGACGCCGCCGAGCATGGCATCGTTGTCGTCGGGAAAGGCTCGGATGGCCATGGCTATGTGCTCGAAGATCTCTCGACGGTCGCAACGCCTCACGAATGGGCGACCATCGCGGTCAATGCCGCTCACCGCTGGCAGGCCAACTGCATCGTAGCCGAGCGCAACAACGGTGGCGACATGGTGGGCTCGACGATCCGCAACGTCGACAAGATGATCCCGGTGAAGCTGGTCTGGGCATCGAAAGGCAAGTGGACACGCGCCGAGCCGATCTCCGCACTCTACGAGCAGTTCCGAATTCATCACGTCGGCACGTTCGCGGATCTCGAGGACCAGATGTGCGAGTATGAGCCGCTCCTGCTCAACCAGGCCTCGCCCGATCGCATGGACGCCTTGGTCTGGGGGTTGACCCATCTGTTCATTAGTGCAAACGGCGAAGTCTATGGCTTCTGAGGCATCCCGCATCGATCAGTTGGAATCAGGCGACCTGATTGCGGAAGCTCTCAAGTCCCACGCCAAGAGGGTCATCCTTTACGACACCTACGATCGGTATTACGCTGGCATCCACGCGATGAAGTTCGCATCCAGCACGTTCACCCAGCGTTTTGGGGCAACTTTCCAGGAATTCGCCGACAACCTTTGTCGCAAGGTCGTGAACACATACAAGGCTCGGACCATCCTTGAGTCCGTCTCAGCGAAGGGCCAAGACAAAGAATCCGAAGATGCATTTCGTAGAGCTCGAATGGACGGACTTCAGCGCCTCGTCCACAAGGATGCCTACCTCTTCGGCGACGCCTATGTGATCGCGTGGGAAGTGGATGGCAATGTGCGGTTTTACCGGAACAAGCCTCGAGTGATTTGCCCGGTCTACGACGAGGATTCGCCAGGCGATCTCCTTTGCGCGGTCAAGGTTTGGGCAACGAAGCCCAAGGATTCGAAGAAGAAAGCTCTGCGAATCACGGTCTACTACAAAGATCGGTGCGAGCGGTACATCACGGAATCAGAGGTCATCTCGGATAAGCCTGAGTCCATGTCGATTCGTCCATACGAAGCTGATGGGCAAGCGGCAATCCAAACGCACAAGTTCGAACGCGTCCCGGTGTTCCACTTTGCTAACATGGCCGGCCCAGGCGAGTTCGGAACGTCTGCCATCGCGGACGTTATTCCCCTTCAGGATGCGCTCAACAAGGCATGCTTTGACCTGTTCGTCAACGGCGAGGCGACATCGATGGCGCAACGTTGGGTCACCGGCATCGATGTCGAGATGGGATCCGATGGAAAGCCCAAGAACCCATTCGAGGGAAAGAACCTCTGGGTGACGGGAAACGAAGATGCAAATTTCGGGCAGCTCGATGCCGGCGACTCCGAGAAGCTCCTTGCCGTTGTTCGTGACTTCCGGCAAGAGATCGGGCTTGTATCCGGTGTCCCTTCTTACTATCTCCAGACTGATGCCTCAATTCCAAGCGGAACCGCGCTGATGGTCATCGAGGCCCCGCTTCGTGATGCTGTCGAAGAGGCCCAAGTGCTCTTTGGGAATACCTGGGAGGATGCTTTCGCCCTCTCGCTCGGCATCGAGATCGACGACTGTGCGGCGATTTGGCGCGACACGTCTCCGATCGGTATGGGAGAGCGTCTCGAGAACGGGATCAAGAAGAAGGTGCTGGGCTGGTCACAGAGGCAGAATCAGCGGGAGCTCGGCATGACTGACGATCAGATCGAGGATATGGCCAAGGAGCGTGCCGAAGAAGACGCCGCCGCCGTTGCACTTGCGCAACGGACCATGACCCGCGATCCTGAAGCATGAGCCAACTGGAAGATGCGGTAGCAAGGCACCGGCGCCTGCTGATTGAGCGAGAGACCGAGACGGTTCGCAGAATCGTGGCATCCTGGTCTTTGGTCTATGGCGGAATCGGCCGGCGACTGATCGATCTTCTCCTTTCCTTTGGTGATGCCGACGTCATCACGGTTGCGATGATCCTTCGGGAGAATCGCCTTGCCGCGCTACTTGCCCAAATCCAGACCGATCTAGCAAACTGGGCGGGCCTGACAGCATCCCACGTTGCGGTCGGACAATCTGATGCCGTCGCGATGGCCGCCGCTGCCGCCCAGGAGTACTTCGAAGTTCAGGTGCCGAGAGCCTCGATCGGCGTCTCGTGGAACCGTCTCCCGATCGAGGCCCTCCACCAATTCGTGGCGACGACCGCCGATGGTTCGCCGCTCCGTGATGTGTTCGATCGGTACGGAGTTCAGGGGTCCCGGATCATCGAGGACGGGCTAACCGAAAGCGTCGCGATCGGCGAGAATCCGAGGGCCGCGGCGCGGGCGATCTCGAAGGCCATGAAGAATCTGCCAGAAGGCGAGTCCCCGATTGGGCGATCTTTTGAGTCGCTACGTCAGCTGAGGAATCACTCGACGCTTGTGGCCAGGACCGAGATCATACGGTCTCACAGATCCGCTGCGCTTGAGAATTACAAAGCGAACGAGGATGTGGTTCTGAAATGGGAATGGTCGGCGGCGCTTGACACCCGCACTTGCCCCGTCTGCTGGGCAATGGACGGTAAGCAATTCCCGATCGACGAGCCGTTCGCTTCGCATCCTCAGTGCCGATGCTCACCGATTCCAGTGACCGAATGGTCAGAGGATCGCGTGTCTGGACCAGAGAGGTTCGCCTCACTCTCCCGTTCTGACCAGATGGAGATTCTTGGCGAGAGCAAGCTCGAACTCTACGAGTCCGGCGAGATATCGCTTGATGATCTCGTGCTCGAAACCTACTCAAGCAAGTGGGGTGCCGGTCGCCGCGAGAAGTCGCTCAAATCGCTCTCAGGTTGACGTGATCTCCGTGCCTCCCCACGTGCGGGCTGATGTACGACATCCAGAAGGGATTTCTGCGCCCATATCGATCAACTGGTGAAGGCGGTGGCACGGGAGGTGCGGCCGGCGAAGGCGATGGCGGTAAGGGCGAAGGCAAGGGCGAGACGCTCACATTTGAAAAATGGTCCGAGAGCCTGACCGACGAGCAAAAGGCACTCATGGAGACCCATACAAAGGGGCTCAAGGGTGCTCTCGACAGCGAGCGAACGAATGCCGCAAACCTGGCAAAGCAAATCAAGGAACTCTCCGCCAAAGCGGAGAAGGGCAGCGAGCTTGAAAAATCTCTCGCTGAACTCAACTCGAAACTGGAGGATCAGAACTCCTATGTCGAGTTTCTTGAAGAAGCTGGCAAGGCTGGCGTTTCGAACGTGAAGCTGGCGTGGATCGCGGTCAAGCAAGACGGGCTCATCGACTCCAAAGGTCGGGTCAATTTCGACTCCCTCAAGAAAGATTATCCAGAACTCTTTGGCGAGAAGCAGAAGAGTAGCGGCGACGCAGGAGCTGGAGCTGGTGGGAGCGGAGGGAAGCTCGACATGAACACGATCATCCGCCATGCGGCTGGTCAAGCCACTTAAGCAAACACATGATTACTCGCACTAACGCCGAGGCCCTCATCCCTGAGGAGGTGTCTCGCGAAATCATCCAGGAGGTTGTGCAGGCGTCAACGGTCATGAAACTTGGCCGACGAATGCCGAACATCTCCCGCAAAAAGCAACGCCTTCCGGTCCTTGATGTCCTGCCAACAGCATACTTTGTCGATGGCGACACTGGCCAGAAGCAAACGACCAATACGGAGTGGGAGAACGTCTACCTCAACGTCGAGGAGCTCGCGGTCATCACTCCGATTCCTGAAGCAGTCCTGGACGACGCCGACTACGATATCTGGGCCGAAGCAAAGCCTCGCATCGTCGAGGCAATGGGCGCGGCTTTTGATGCCGCAGTCCTGATCGGCACCAACGCTCCATCTGCTTGGCCTGACGACATTCTCGCCCAATGCGTCGCGGCTTCGCAGACGGTGGACTATTCGTCCGCTGTCGGTGGCGGGTCGGACATCTATGATGTTCTGCTCGGTGAGGCCGGCATCTTCGGGCTGGTCGAAGCAGACGGCTATGACGTCTCCGGTGTCCTGGCCCGAAACACCATGAAGGCCCGGCTTCGTGGACTTCGCGCTGAAACCGGCAACGGTGAGCCGATCTTCAAGAACTACCAGGCTGGCGGCCCGTCCGCCCCGACCACGTACACGATTGATGGCCGACCGACTGAGTTCATCAAGAACTTCGCACAGACTTCGTTCGACTTCATTGCCGGCGACTGGTCGAAGCTCGTTTGGGCTCTTCGTCAAGACATCTCGTGGAAGATTCTCACCGAGGCGGTCATTCAGGATTCGCAGGGGGAAATCATCTACAACCTCGCCCAGCAGGACATGGTTGCGCTCCGCGCTGTCATGCGAATTGCGTGGGCCTCGCCCAATCCTCCGACGATGCTTAACAGCAACGACTCAACGCGCCTCGCGTTTGCGGCGGTGATCCCGTAATGAACATCACGTACGAAGAGGGTGCAGGCACCTTTACTCTGCTCACGGCAGCCGGTGCTGGAGGGATGCTCGGCATCACCAACGACACCGGCAAGGACTTCATCATCACGTGTTTCGCGATTGATATCGCGACGCGTGCGACGGCTGACTCGCTGACGATCGACGCGGGAATAAATGCGACGAGCATCGCGACATCCGGTGATAACCTCATCGATGGCGCGAGCATCTCGGCGGTTGGCATCCTGACGTCAGGTGTGAATGGTGGCACCAACGGAAAGACCCAACAGGTCTGGAAGAACGGGACTCACCTCACCGTGTCTTGCAACTCGGCTGGTGATCCCGCTGGACTCGTTGGCACGGTCCGGATCAAGACGATGAGGCTGATGTAATGTCGAAGTTCTGCATTGCATCCTCGCCCAAGTCCAAGCGAGTCGTGACTCTGCCTGCTGGCAGCAAGGAGCTTCAACTCCTGCGCGAGCGTGGCTGGAAGATCATTCCCGCAGCTGGACCAGCCGACGCCGAGCAGAAGGCAAACGCTGAGAATGAAGCCAAAGGCAAGGCCGAGAAGCCTCAAACTGCTCGGGAGAAGGCGAAAGCCGACGCCGAGAAGAAGGCAAACGAGTCGGACGCTGAAACCACGGATGGCGAAGGCGACGACAAGAAGGAGAAGGCACCGGTAATCGACAATCGATAGTCGGTGATCCTCGCCCATTGAGCGGGTCGGCCACAACGTGGACCGGCCCGCCTTTGCTTTGCACAGTTGACATAGGGTCACGACGGTTCCACCGCTGATGCATGACTCTCGAGGAAGCCGTGGCCATCGTCACACTCAAGACGGATTCGGCGACGGAGCCGGCCGTATCGGAAGAATCCATCGAACTCATCCTGACCACTCACTGTCAGCTCGAGGATGAGGATGGACTCGCTCCGGATCACGACGATTGGACCGGCACTTACGATTTGCACCTGGCCGAGGCGCAGGTTTTCGAGATCAAGGCATCGAAGGTGACGACACATTTCGATTTCTCGAGTGACGGCAGCCGGTTCAATCGCAAACAGAAGATCGACTCATTCCTTGCCATGGCCAAGTTGGCCCGATCTCGCCGGCACACGTCCTTCGGCAACATCGAACCGGAACCGCTCGAGGAGGTTATCGTAGCCGATGCTTAGCGCTGCCGAGATTGCTTCCATGCGAGACCAGCATGAGGCGGCGCTCCCGCTGACCATGACCGTGCAAAGGGCAACCATGGCGGCTGATGGCATGGGCGGACGAACCAACACTCCTGTTCTGGTCCTGAGTGAACCCTGCCGGCTTACTCCACGCACGGGGCGAGAAGAAGGCGTCGACGACGTGGATGCGATCGGCGATTTCATCCTGACGTACCGTTTTGACCTCTCCATTGCTCCGCTAGACCGAGTCACGATCGGATCCGAGACGTACGAAGTGCTCCACGTCTACGATGTCCATTCTTGGCAGATGGCCGGGCGAGCCGAAGTGAGGCTCTTCGAATGAGGGTCAGCGCATCGGTAGACATGAAAACGCCGGGCCTCACGCGCGTGCAGCGTGCCCTTCGGGACGGCAAGATTGAGCGTGCGGTTGGCAGTACGGCGTTCGACATACAGAGATCGGCGCAGCTCCTGGCGCCCGTCGACACCGGTGCACTCAAAGCGTCCATCTTCGCCATCACATCACTTACCAACGACTCTGCAGAGCGGTTGGCGGAAGCCCAACTGCCGAGAAAGAGCAAGTATCAGGAGGGACTCAAAGTCGCCAAGGTCCACTCTGAGTGGCCACGGCCGATCGGCAGACACGAAGCGGTGGTGGCGGTCGGCGTCGAGTATGGCCGGCCCGTTAACTACCGGCACAAACCTTACATGACGGCCGCTGTTTGGACGAACCGGCGACGACTCAAAGAGAGGGTGCGGGAGGCAATGCGTGGAAGAAGTCGCTGAACAGTACGTCTATGGCAAGCTCTCCGGATCTGCCGCGCTTGTCGTGCTCGTTGGAACATCGATCTTCCAGGGCATCTCGAGACAAGGAAGTGATTTGCCTGCCACGGTATTCCGGCTCGTTGCCGCCGAGGATCACAACACCCAGATGAACTCGCGAGGCGCGACGGTCTTTCTCTATCAGGTCTTCATCTACGACAAGAGCGAAAGTCGGACGGTTGCCCACCTCGGTGCCCAGCTCATCGACACCGTGCTTCATGGGGGCTCTGGTACCGTCGATTCCATGGAAGTCGACTCGTTCCGCAGATCTCCGTTTTCGGAGACAAAGTTTGAAGAAGGCGGGCAGATCGAGCAGCTGGTCGGCGGCCTTTACGAAGTCTGGGTTCGGCCCACGAGTTGACGTGCCGGCCACTCGCGGCAAGAACGTCGCATGACCGGTAACTCGGCAATCAATATCCTGCTCGACGTCGTGTTTACGATTCAGGGCACCACTGGCGGCGATAATGGCGTGACCTCGGGGCGATCCACGTCTGGCTCGGCAGTGACGTTCAAGGCCGACCGCGTATCCATTGCCGGCATCCAGCGAACGCTGGCAGACCACAGCACTGCCCAAGACGGTCCGGAGCTCAACCGTGTGACAAAGGAGCCGCAATCAGCGACCATTGAGACAAAGGTCGAGAAGAAGGCGTCAGCGCCGCTCAAGGGACTGCTGGCCTCATCGGCGGGTGTCGTCGTGATCTTCACCGCCACCGCGACCGGATCTGTCGTGACCGCCCAGTATGCGATTGTCGAGAACGTGGAGTGGGATTACGACGGGCCCTCCACCCTTCGCTTCACTCTTCGGCAGTACGGCACCGCCTGGACCATCGCCAACACCTAATCATGAGCATTCGCAAGATCATCGATACGCCTGTCGAGACCCGGGAAGTGGTCGTCGAGCACAAAGGCGAGAAGTATTACGTTGTCGGGCGGCCAGATGCCACTCTCCTTGGCAGGGTGACGCTTAAGACCGAAGACCAGCGAGCGAACCTGGCCAAGCATCTGAACAACATCACCGGGGCGGAATTCGACGGCCCCATGGTTCTCAATGTGGAACTGGTTCAGACGGGCCTGCAGGTGCGCGAGCCGGATCAGGACTTCGACCCAGATGAGCGGTATGACGTCACGGAGATTGCACGCCTGGCCGTGAACGACGGTGGGTTGTTCTTGAAGCTCGTCGCCGCGGCAGCTGAGGTCTTTGGTTTCGGCGAAGATGGGACTGGCATCGATGAGGCTCTCGCGGGGGAGTCAGGCGGCGAGGAGGGCTCGAGTTCGGCCTCGCCCGACGAACACTCAAAGTGACGTCTAAGCTTCCATCGGTCTTGCTCCGTGAGGGCTGGACGGAGTCTGAGATCATCTACGCGGCTGGCCTGGCGGCGTTGATTGAAGAGCAGGAGCGCGACATGATCTCATCGATGCTTGGAGGTAGATCGTGAACCCGACCGATATCATCTCGGTTCTGATCCGCGTGGTCGGCGTCGCGCAAGCCGCGAACGATATCCAGAAGGTTCAGGACAAGATCGCGGACATTCGTAGGACCGCGGAGAATGGCATCTATGCCGGAGCGGGTGTGGCGGGACTTGGCGCGCTTCTTGGTTTGGGCTCCGTCCTGGCCTACGAGAAGATGGAGAAGGCCAAAGGCGCCGGCAAGGCTCATCTGCTCTCCACGAAGATTGCGACGGGTCTCGAGGAGTTTCAGAAGGCGATTGCCCCGACTGGCCGCATAATCTCCCAGCTTCTGATTCCGATGGTCGAGCTGTCGACGCGCCTGGTGAAGTTCCTCGGTCGAATCAATGAATTGACCGGTGGCATCGCCGGGCTGATCGTTGTGGTCGGAATGATCGTCATCGGCATCCGGATGATGATCCTGTCCGTTTATCGCGCGGTTGTAGCGCTCAATGCCCTTGCGGGTGCCGCAACGGCCTCAGCGACTGCGCAGGCGGCATCAACGGCGGCGACCAGTGCGGCAGGTGCAGCCGGAGCTGCGGGGGCGGCAGGGGTTGGCAAGTCGCTTCTGTTCAACATCGGGTTTGCGATCGGAAAGTTTGTGGCTTGGCTCGGGACGTTTTCAGCCACGGCGATCGTCGTTGGCAAGATTCTAATCATCGGCACTGCGTTTCTTGTGGCCGCCGCCGCAGTCATCAAACTCATTGAGTGGATCAGCAACATCATCCAGCCCGGATCGATTCGGCCCGAGAATTCGGCATTTGGTCCGAACGGTCCGGTCCGGCGCGTGCGTGAGTGGATTGGTCCAGGCAACCAACCGCACCGCAGGAGCTCGATTGAGAACCAATTTGATAAGAGTTGGGGCCGGAAGATGTCGGTCTAGTCCCAAACCTCATTGGCAGCGATCTCCCGCGAAACTGGCTTCTTACCCGTGCGGCGCATGAGTTCTGCGGTATCGCGCCGCTTCTGTGCGGCATCTCTTGCGGCCTTCTTAGCCGCCCGTTCTCGAGCCAGTTCGGCAGCTGCCCCGATGGCTTGCCCTCGCGCTGCGGGCTCGTCCTTACCGAGCTTGTAGTTGGGCTTTGGTGGTAGTGGAGGCTTGGACTGCGCGATTGGAGTTGGCACTTCTGCAGAGGGCTTGGTGGGAAACGGGACGACCTCACTGCGATCAAATGCCAGATAAACTTCGCCAAGTACGAGTGCACCAAACCCGTTCTTAGCCCTGAAAGTCACTGTCTGAGCCCACACTCCATCTTTGTGAGTCCGCTCAATCTTGCCAGCCTTTACCAGTTCAAAAGATTGGGCATCGTGAAGTGACTCATTCAGGTGGGCCATGATCGGGTTAGCCACGCCGTTAAATCCAACCGGAGGTAACGACTGGGAATACCGCCAAGCAAAGTAGGCTGCAGGGGCAACAAAGAGGATGAGGAAGAACGCGATGAATACGGGCCTCGCCTGCGCCCATGTGAGCCGCTCCTCAGACTGGGCGTGCACGACCTTCGCCGAAGTCGGCGGATCGGTTGCGTTTGTAAACTTGGTCGAATAGATGTGACCGCAACCTTGGCAAGTTTGGGCCGCCAATGGCGACTGCCCCTTGCACCGAGGGCAGACTTTGATCATCGTTCACCCATTATAACGAAAAACGTGGAGTTGCCACAAATCGGCAACTCCACGCAGATGCTAATCTAGCTGGCCACTGCGGCCCGTTCGATCTTTCTTCGGATCAATCCGTAGAGTGTATCGATCTTCCCGTGCCGGTCGATGTAATCCAGTTTGCCCATCTTCCGGTTGTTGGCCAGCACCGTCACCTTCGAGTGAGTGAGCATGTCGTACTCAGCGTACGCCCGGCTCCAACATTCATGATGTGACAGCCCGGTCAGCGTCGAAAGCTCGTTGATGGCCTGGCGACAGTTCTCTCTTGTGGATAACTCCCGCACCTCTTCGGCAGGTGGAAGCGATTTCACACTCTTTGCCGCCGCATCGATCCGGTTTTCGACATTCGTCAGCCGTCGATCCATCTCCTGCTGTTGGATGTAGAGCGTCTTCACGCCATCCAACATGGTCAGGAACGGATCATCGGACTTCGCCACCGAGTAGCTACCGGCCTTTCGGATCTGCGGCAGGACTTCATGCGTCACCCAGCGAGAAAACGCCTTGGCTTCCGGTTTGGTCGAGCGCATGACGAGCGCGTAGAGATTTGGTTCGCTGATGAATGTCGCCTCTTGCTCTCTTCCGAGGGAATCGGTGAGGGAGAAAATTTCTACCCCATCGCCATCGCACCAATCCGACTTCGTGAAGTCCTTAGAGTTGCGTAGGTTCAGCACTTTGGCAACATCCGCCAGGCAGAACATCGGCTCGCCTTCGTCGTTGACCTTCGTTCGCACCGTCAGGTCGTGGTAGCTGAATGGAATCACGACGCGTCTCCTCTCGGGGCAAATCCGTTGATGACAAGCGACTGGGCCAGAATGAACGGGCGGTACCTCGCGATCATGTTGGAACTGATGAAGACCGGGCCGTTCGCATTGATCTCGTCGAATGTATGGTGCCACGCGACATCCGGGAGCACGATGCATTCCCCGGAGATACATTCGTCCAGCCACCTCGCCTGGAGCCTGATCATGTCCACCACGTGGATCACATGCCTCACCTCCTCATCCGTGAGGTCTACGGAGCCCTTAACCTCAACATAGTTGCAAAGCGCGGTGAGTCGGTCTAACGCCGATGCACCATCACCTGCAACGAGGAACGATTGCCACTTGCTGGCAATGAGGGGTCGAACGATGTCGAGTTCGATCTTTGTGGTTTGCATGTTCATTCCTTTGGGTGGACCGGCTTAATGCCGGGTTTCCCGTGCAAACCACAGCCCTTTCGGAATGAGGCGGTACTTCCCGGCAATAAACCCGAGGGATAGTGATCCCAGAGGAATGAATGCGCTTGAGAGGTGTCTCGCTCGAAGGGGCTATGAAGTTGTGGTTTGCAACTTATACAATACCAGCCCTGGCCAAGGAAGTCAAGACCTGAAGCGTTGACTGAATCAAGATCGCGAGCACTTGGCTTCAGCCGTGCCACGCGTCCGAATCTGGAAGAACTACCCTCTCCCCTACGTCTCAAGTCCTGGTTACGCTGAGTCCAAAACATCGCGATCGGTTAGCGTCGGCAACTATCGTCAGCAAGGCGGGACAGTTATGGGGCCAAACGTCTCATATCTCTGGGAAGAGTCGGACATGCCGAGCGAGTTCTGGCGTGAGCCGAATACCGGCATCATCATGCTCAAGCCAGGCGTGTTCCGCGAGAGTTGGATCGAGGATGAGGACTGGGCGGACTTCCGCATTGCTATGACCGACCTGGTCTCTGGCGGGCTGATCGATGCACCTTCCTACGCAGCTGGTGGCTCGTGGTCACTGATCACGCCGAAGCGTGACTCTGCATCGGTGCTCATCGATGTCTTGGCGGCGGCCGCTGCGGTCGCGGTTGCTCGAGACGCACTTGGCGACGACACCCTTCGGACCGTTGGGAGGCTCGACGGAAACCTCGGTGTCAACGAAGGATGGTCGGCGTTCATCGATCCTGCCGGCAAAGTTTCTTCAAGGGCTCTCAACCTCATGGCTTTCTGCTTTGGAGGCGACAAGTTCTATCTGGCCATCCGCACCAATGGTGAGTTTTCGCTCCTTTACAACTTTGGTGATGCCATCGATACGGATTGGCGGATGATCCTGCAGTCGTCGTTCAAAGAAGGCGGCGTAGATCACCGATTGCCGTTCCAGGTCACCGTCATCCCTTTTGGCAAGGACTACGTCTCCATCCTGTTCAGCAACTTCGGCGGCGGCAGGTTGCAGAAACTTCGATACCCTTCGGTGGGATACCAGCCATCGGCGCATCTCATTGAGCTCTCTAAGTTCGGCATCGAGTGTCCGTGGAATTCGGATCTGCAGAACTATCAAAAGACCGAGGCTGGCACGCTCCACATCGAAATGCCGCTCAATCGCTGGTCAAGTAGTTTCTCCCTGGCGCGGGTTGCATACCCCAGCGGCGAGCACTCGCTCAACATCTCGCCATTTGGCTTTGCACTGCTCAAGCCGGACCAACCGCCAGGGCTCACGGTCTTTGGGCTCGGCGACGATGGCAGCTTCCCGTTAACCGCTCCCCAACTCAGCCAAGACGTCCTTGGCCCAACCGGGGCGAGTTGGGACCCCGAGACGGACACGCAAGGCTCAATCGAGATCACGATGGAGTCTAGTCCGAACCGGTCGTATACACCCGAATTCTGGTCTTACGATCTAACCTTTCAGCCAGTCATCACGACACCCGAATGGACGCCGGTCGACGTGTCGAGCAAGTTCACTCACCTGCGGCTGAAACTGACCGCGGCGAGCGAGTCTCCTCAAGCGACTCTGAAACTCCAGGGCGGAGACTTTGCGAAGATTCTCCACCGGCCAGGCCCGCTGATGATTGAAGTGCAGTCTGCGGGTGGAGGCGCATGGAACACGGTCTTGAACGGCTATGGCGTCACGCGCGAACTCGACCCGCACGGTGTGATTTCCGCGAGATCGGTCGGAAGGCTTCGCGAAGAGCTCGTGGTTCATGGTCGACTGTGGGATCAGCTCAACTCGCTCTCCTTGGCAGAGTTTCCAGCGATCGATGCCCGGACATTTACTTGGATATTCGAGAATCTATTCGGGCTCTGCGGCTACGATGCAGGAGACATCGACATTGATAGCGATTTCGATGACCTTAGAGTATCGGACACTCAAAGCCCTCAGGAACTCAAAGTCTTGTCCGGAGACACGAAGGGCGGTGATCTGATTCGTGATTTGCAGACCAGCTTTGATCGTCAACAGTCAGACTCATTCCGCGTTCGAGAGGTCGGCGACCAGGCGCGAGCCTACTGGGCCGACGCCTGGGATATCGCGGATGAGTGGCCAGATCACGTCTTCTTGATGCACCACGATCTCATGGGCGAATGGGATACCGCCATGAGCACCGGTTTTGGCCCAGGCGAACGCTCTGATGTCGATCGTTGGAACGTGGATCAAGACCCAGACCGCGAGCGCTTTTACATCATGAACTCCGGACTCGAGATTACGGTTGACATACCGGAGTTCAACGCACTGACGATCGTTGCCCAGACGAAAGGCGCCGAGTCGCCTGATGCCACGCTTGTTTCGATTCCGGCAAGCCCTGATGTTTTGGATGACACGTCACCGGCGTTTGAGGGCCGAGTCCGCACGGAGATCAAGGCGCCACCGGAAGCCCTCGCGGAAGACCTTGGCTTTGTAAAGGCCTGGGCAAGGTCACTTTACGATCTCGAGCAGCGCAAGGGATACCAGGCCAGTTTCGAAGGTGAGTGGCAACCCGAGATTGAGCCAGATCAGTTCATCATGATCCTAGGCCGCACTCCTGATGGTACAGCTGTCTCCTTTGGTGTCTGGCGCATCCAGGAGATTGATGTCGAGATTGCTCTTGATTGGAGCTCGGACTCTGTTCCGGACATCTCCTGGAGCTGGAGAGCGAACTACACGGTGGTTTACCAAGGCGAGTCCGATCACCCAGACTTCCCCATGGTCACGACTGAAGGCGGTGAGGGATGAGCGTTGAACGCGATTTGATGATTCGGTCCCTTCGCCGGCAGATTGACCTCGAGCGCAAGGCGAAACTCCGACGTCCATTTGTTTCGGCTCGTCGGGCGGAATCAGGCATTGACCATTCTCAACTCGCGAAAGTTGCGGCGGTCAATCTCCGAGTCACGGAGGAGGGAAATGGTGCGACATCTGGCGACATTGGCAAATTCTGGTTCACGGCTGGCTATTCAGTGCTTGGCGGCCCTGACATCGTACCGGAGAACTAAGTGGACGCTGGGCTAGAATTCGCGGCCGATGCTCTCCGCATTCGAATTGATGCGATCGGGACGTTCTCGAGCTCCGGCCCCGGGACACGCCACAAAGTGTTCACAGCATCCGCGGTTTGCTACTACGCCATCCGTGAGAGCATCTCCAGCGACAAGGTTTACCGGCCATTTGGCATCACTGTCGTCTCTCGAGAGGACACGAACGAGACAACCATCACGGCAAACTACTGGGATGACCTCTCAACAATCGATGAGGTGATCGATGTTCAATCCGGGTTCGTGAGTTCGGCCGAGATCGCACTGATCGTGTCGGACTTTCGGCTTTATCGTCACTCAACGGGCGGGCTTTGGGTCAAATCCGGTCCGATCGATGTTCAGTACAACGGGGGTTCGATCGGCACGCTGGATGCATGGGACCACTCGGCGGTGGCCATTGATTCAGATGTCTACGGGTGGGAGGGTGTCCCATTTGTGGCGATCGGGCCGGTGCTCTCGGTCGGTGGCGAATACCTCCTTTCTGGCAATGTCGCGACGGACGTCGTGACAACATCGATCTCGATCACAGGAACGGGCGGCATTGACTTCCAGGACATCGGCAGCGTCATCTGGACTGCTTTCCCTGCGACACTGCCGCCAATCATCGAGCCTCCCGCAGGAGTTGGGCCACCAGCCGCACCCTACGGGCTTTCTGGACTCTCCGGACTCGTTGGAGCAAGTGACTCGGCGAACCTTACGGTGTCGATGTCAGAGGAGTTCGAGGGAACCATGGATGGTGGCGGCAACTGGAACCCATCGACCACCGAGACGTCGTCTGGCTCGGCCTGCGTCGTGGCCAACAACAAGGGATTGCTCCACATGGTCGATCCTGGGCTCTACGCTTCCCAGATCGCGCCTCGAGAGTTCGGACCATACAGAGCATTCCACGATCGCAGATGGCAACTTGGCACATTCAGCGTCACTGGCGCTCCAATCGTCCATCCGGTCGAGTCCCTCGGCGGTGCGATCCTCACCAGTGGTAGCAAAGCATCAGTCATCGATGACCTGCTGCAGAGAGATTCGTACTGCGGCGTGCGGCTTGGCAAGAGCAAACTCGTGACGAGCGCGCTCGGCGCGACGACTCAGGAGCAAATCGCCTACTACTTCCCGTTCGACAACATCGGCACCGTTGCACTTCTGCACGAGGAAGTTGGACTTTACGAGCAGGATTACGTAGATGCTCGTTGGCGCCGGCATTACCGGAATGTCACGATGGCCATCAAGGGCAAGGTCCGGACATGGCTGCATTACTGGAAACTCCTGCACCAGCAATGGATGCAGCTCGGCGGATTGAACAAGCGCACCAACCTGATCGGTGAGCCGGCGTCCGATGGCTGGGAAGTTGGACTCTCGCGATGGGAGAAGTTCGACATTGCACCAGTGGCAAGCGTGGCGGTAGATTCGACGAGCTCTGCCAGGTGGTCGGCGACTGGTGCAACATTGGGGCACGGTGGATCGATCACGGTAACTCCAACCAGCACAACCTGCACAGTGCGGTTTCTGATGCTTTCCTGGGATGATGCGCCATTCATGTATCCGGCCATCGCTGGAAGCGTCGACGTTGGCTGGACTCTTGCGGCCGAGTCTCCGGAGGTCTTCCTGGTGCCGGCCTATGGCACGCGGGAATCGATCGGCAGTACCGCGCCCGGCATATTGCAGCTCGTGCGAAAGAACCAGGCGGAATACGCTGGATCATGGGGCATCAACAATGTGCCGGGAGAGACGGCGCTCGATCCCGATCCTGACACCGGAACCGACTCCATTGGTGATGGGCATTCGGCCGATGTCATGGGATCGGCCACACTGACCACTGACTTTGGCTTCCTCACGGTGCGAAGTGGCAAATGGCTCGAGTTTGAGTTTACGGGCTGCACGATCGGAGTTCCGTTCACTCTCGAGTACCCAGAGTTCTACAAATCGCCAGGTGTCATCAAGGTCATCAACGAGTCGCCTTTCGTATCAGCTCTCCTCTGGACAAATGGGTGTGGCATCCGGCTTGGCCAGTTCCGCGACGGCACGAGTGATGCGGCAACGCCGACAGGCAATCATGGCTCAAGAATGAACGCCCGAGGGCTGATCTATTTCTACAACGAGATATTCCGGGGCGTTGAGCGGTCGACGGATTTCGCCACGTTTGCGGCCCAAATGTTCGACTCATTCGAGGGCCAGAGCGAGGCGAATCTCGCAACCAATACCGAGGTCTATCTCGTGGACACTGGCGGAGATCCGGCCGCAATTGTGAGCAACGGCTGGCGCGAGTCCATGGTTCGACATCGATGGCCACAGCGCAAGTGGGACGAGAATCTAGACAAGTTGCCGGGCCAGTTCGGAATCGACTTCCTCAGTCACGTGGTCGAGCCGCGGTTCTTGATTTGTCCAAGATCGCTACACATCTTTGACACAGATGGCGTTCAGCGATCGGAAGCGCACGACAGCCATGGCGCCTGGGCGATCAACAAGTACTCCGTGCCAGTGGATAATCAAGAGGAACCAGATTGGCCGGTGAAAGCTGGAGCAGATGAGATCGCCGAAGTCACTCCATGGCACGGTTACTTTGCGGCATATCCTGTCCCAACATCGGGCGGCGACCTGCATCTTACGCGTCACCTGCAGACCGGCTTCTTGTTCGCTCTCGTGACCGGCTCCGGCGAACTCACTATGAACCGCATGATCGTGGGTGGCGGAGTCGAATCCTTTGACTTGGGTGTCGCTGACGCTGAGTCGGCCCAGACTGCGGTGACGCCCGATGGCCAATTGGTCGTGGTTTACGGCGACGGATCGGGTGTCAAACGGGCGTCGTCTTTCGACTTCGGCGAAACATGGAGTAGCTTTGAAATGGTAGCGAGTGGGACTGAGCCGGCAGTGGCGATTTGTGAGAAAACAGGGATTGAGATCATCGTTGCTTGGGATGATCCGTCTTTTGTCTGCTACCGGTCGACCGATGGGGGCGAAACGTTCACCGCGGTCGGCACCGTAGTTACGGCCGATGAATCTCGAGGCGGTCTCGAGTTCTCTCCAGATGGCGCTCGGACGCTCGTCTTTGTGGTCGGCGAGGTCCGGCGCTTCGAATCCCGAGACTTTGGCGAGAGCTGGACGGAGGTCTGATCTTGGAAACCTCATGGAAGGCTGTTGACCCCATGCGCCCGATCGGGCACGTAGCGGCTGATGTCTTACACGCGGCTTGGCGCGAACTTCTCACAGGCGTTCTTTAACGGATTCCTCGACCGACTCGAGCAACAGAACATCAGCCAGCACGGGCAAGGGATTCTCTCAGGTCTCGTCATGTCGGCGGGCTCGGGGCTCACCATCAACATCACTGCTGGATGGTTGATCGCAGTGGCTCCCGCGCAGATTGCCGCGATGAATGGCGTGGTGGTCTCGGCAAGCGTAACGCGTTACGTATGGGTCAGCTCAACAGGATCGGTTTCCTTCACCGCAACATCAGCTTCTCCGGGCGGAGAGGTCGTGTGCCTTGGCAGGATGACGTCGGACGGTTCCGGCGTAACCGCGGTTTCGAATGACGGACGAACCTCTCTTGCTCGGTTTACGGCCCTTCGAACATTCGAGATTGGCAACGGCGCCTTGGTAATCGACACCGAGACCGGCGAAATGATCCTGGGTGGCGGACTCGAGTTTGCGTCCGAATCCCACACGCTGACTGGCACTCTCGCGCTGACCAATGCCTCGGCGCCGATTCAGCGGATTCAATGTGCGGCGGGGCAGAAGGTTCTGCTACCCGATCCGTCGACCGTGGGACTCGGCCGAGTGATCGAGATCGTGAACGACAACGCAGCTGCTGGTGCGACGATCACGGTGCGCGACGATGGCGACACGACAACGATCGGTACCGTAGAGGCAGAGTACGCCAGGCGGTTCATCCCTTCGTTTGCTGGGACTGGGTGGCGCACCGGTGAAGTTGACATCATCGACCCGCCGTAGCAGACGAGCGCATGTCCAGCGAGATCATTTCTGGCCCGACCAACGTCGCGCTCACTCCCGCCACGTACGGGAAGCTCATCGCATCGCCCGATCCGTCTCGCGATGGTGTCCGCGTCTTGAATCCCTCCTCGCGCGAGATGAAGATTGCCGTCGTCGAGGCAGGTGATACTGCCCCGGGTTACGCAACGGCGAAGCCGTATGACATCATTCCGCCGAAGTCGCACAAGACGATTTCACTATCGGGTGACTACGATGTGTACGCCGCAGTTGATCGGGGCACGGTGTCAGCTACCGTTTGGGAGGGAACTGGATCAGATTTTTTTAGCGGAGGGGGCGGCTCCCTGAATGTCGCAAACCTGCCGGCGCTCATGCCGGGCGAGTACTTCGACACTGATCGGGTGATTGTTGTCCGAGGTGACGAGGCGATCGGGCTAGTAGAGCTGCGCGACATTGGCGAGACGTGGACGCCGGTCGATCTTGACACGCCGGCGTTTGAGCTTGATCCGGGGGTCTTTGCGGACCTGTTCCTGGATACGGCGCGAACGACTCCCGCAGTGGCCGATGGCACCGAGCAGGCGATTCGTGGCGTGACGGCGGCCAGCGGAAGCAATCACTTCGACCAGGGTACGGACGCCCGTCGCCCGCGAACTAACTCAGCGGAGCAAGTGGAGGGGCGGACATATCTGGCCTTCGACGCGGACTTCCTTGACCTTGATACCGGGGTCGCGTTCGGAACGGAGTTCAGCTTTGGCGCGGTGATCCGGGTCAGGTCCCTCGCTGGGAATCAATGGATCATTGGCGGCGTCACCGATGGGCTTGCAATCGGAGTGAACACGGACGGTGAAGTGACGGTCGGCAAGGTCAATGCGTCGGGTGTGACTTCGACGGACCTGGTTCCAACGAACGAATGGGTCACGATCATCGTGAACTACGACACGGCGGCGGGAACGCAAATCTTCATCAACGCCATTGAGGACAATCCGTCGTACACAGGCGTCAACTTCACGGCGAATACGACTCAAATCGGGCGCACGGATGGCGCAGAGACCACCGCTCTTGATATCGCTTATCTCGTGGCCCTGCCTTCGCACTTGTCCACCGCGCAACTTGGCCAGTTGCAGGACTACCTGAACGCGCGAGTGCCAGCGTAATGGCCGTCACCACCGCTAGCACCGCCAACGCGATCCGTTCGGCCATTGAGACGGAGCTGGGCGCAGGCGACACGCTCAGAATCACTCCCGGCACATACACCTTCACATCGAAGATTGAGCGCGTCGGGGGAGTCCCGAACATTGAGCGGCTTGGATCGTCGCCCGTGATTCTCGAATTCGCCCAGACGATGGAGTGGACCGCGTCGGGTGAGGAATTCTGGTGCTCGCCTCCTGCCGGCAACGTTTACGCCATTCCGCGGGGCGTGATCGGCGAGGACGGCACCTTGCGCGAGTGCAGTCGGCTCGGTCCATACCTGTACGACTTCACAAGCCCACCCGGTGACGACAAGATTCGTTGTGGCTCTTGGGTGCCCGACACCCTGACGCCGACCGACTTCGAACTCATTGCCAGGGTGCCGCACGACATGACGATTGTCCGAGGGGCTCTCAGCACCGGGGTCATCACCTGTACGGACGTGCTGGATGGCACGACGCAGCGAAACATCATGGCGTGGGTGGAGGACACGCCGGATTATAAAGCCAACACTCTCAGCTACGAGGTTTTGCACCAGGTGGAAGGCATGTCTCACGGACGTTGGCGCTTCGATCGCGACGCATGGCGGCTCTACTACCGCCCGATGCCGGGCGAGGACATTGAAGCGGTCCGTGTCTGTATTGATGCTCGGCGGGGGCTTGACCTCAGAAATACCGACAACCTCAACCTATTCGGAATCACGGTCCAGGGCACGAACGCGGAGCCTCACACGGGGCCGGTCGGCTACTCAGATTGCGGGGCGTTCTGGATTTCGAACTGCAACAACGCGACGCTCGATAGCCTTGTGGCTCGGCGGTGTGCGGGCGCAGGGATTCGCGCAGCTCACCTCGACGGCGAACCTTGGCCAAAGCAGTGCGACGGGATGCAAATTCGGAACTGCCACGTCGCAGAGTGCGGCGGCCAGGCCGTTTCGGTCGGCGGTGAGAATGTGCGGGCGTCGAACATCTCGATCAACCGGGCGACGCTCAGGCTCCATGGCGCGTCAGCGTTCCAGGCGGAGAACGCGAAGGCGTTTCAGGCAACCACGATCGAGGTATCGAATTGTCCGGGGTGTGCGTTTGGGGTCTCGGTGGACAACGAAACGGTCGAAGAGGGTCCGAATGTGTCCCGACTCACGGTCACGGAGTGCGGCACAGCGAACGTCACGGACCGGGGTTCGGTCTACTTCATTGGCGGTGGCGGAAACCCGGCCGTCGTGACTCTGACGGACCTGCTTCTGACCCGTCGAAACACGACCGCTCAGGAACATCATGGCGTCTACTTTGACGAGGGATCATACGGGACGATCACGCGGTTCCGAATCTCCGGCTACGGTGACGGCGGAACTGGCCGCGCGATCTTTGGGAATTCGCCAGATGGTCCGGTGTCCCTTGAGGATGGCTACATCTCAGCGAAGCGGGCGGCGACGATTGAGATGCGCAACAGCTCGGAGGACGTGATCCTGTCGAACGTGCGGACGAATCTCTCGGATGGCCTGACCGTGGTGACTGACGGAGAGGTCACGAGTGGCGGAGATGGTCCGATCGGGCCCGGGACGTCGCGCTAAGTGCTCTGAATCGACGACCGGCGACGTGGCCGGTGTGTTTGGCCCTCAGGGTTGGAAACCGCTACACCTAGAGGCGGGGGCTACCATTGGTGTTCGTCCCAGCTCAGGGCCGGGCTTGCCGCCTTCTCCTTCCTCTTGAACTTGTCGATGATCCATCGAAGGTCACCGAGAACTACATCCCAAATCCTGCGTGTTGCAACTGCCACACATGCTATTGTCATCTCGCGGGCGTTTTGTGACATGGGCTGACCTACTTCTCCCCACTCACCCGTAGCCACAACGCCACAAGCCCGACGCACAGCGCGAACATGACGGCGGGCAGAGGAATACCCCAGCTCCTGACGATGGCCTCGGCTTTGCGGCTCATGGTGTTTCCGGGGTCGGGTGCAACATCTCGCGTCTGACGGCATCGGTCACCGCCTTGGATCGGTTCGGTTGCTCGGATAGCCACTCGACGACATCGAGCGGCAGGCAGACATTCACGACCTTGTAGTCGGGAAGGCCGACCCGCTTGGGCCGACCTCCCTTGTTCTTCTTCTCAGGCATTAAGGCACTCCTCGCAGGTACACGGCTTCGATTCCCTGACCCCCCGCATAGCATCGGCGACGGTATCGAACCCCCGAACGTGCTCGCGCTCGCTCGGATTGAACGCCCAGCCTGGCTTGAGGCTGACGATAAGCGAGTTCCCGATTTCGCGCTCGTCGTCCCATTCCTCAATGCGGGAGTGACGGCTCATCGCGCGTCCCCAGAATTGACGGCCTGCGCCCAAGACTTGGATGCCTTGTCCGCGTCACGCTGGGAACGGTACGCCCGCATCAGTTCATACCGCTCTCCAACCTTGGCTCCATTCAGGCGTGCGGTGACTTCGATGGTAGCGATGAAGCCGCCCCCCTCCCGCAAGGGAGAGGGGACTACAGGCGTGACTCTCATCGCGCCACCTTCTGCTTCTTAATCGCGGCGAGCGTGCGCCGAGCGGCGTCAACGATTGATCGGTTCTCCCGGTAGTCGTATCCGTCGAAGTCCGCGTAGTATTCGGCACGGCTCACGACCTCGGCGACTTGGCGGCCGTTAAGCTCTCCGACCCATTGTGCGCCGACGTACTTGCCTACGGGGTCTCCGGCTGGCCCCCAGTAATCTTCGCCTTG
>ERZ761592.158-NODE-158-length-36621-cov-5.488705_pt1 | contig 36621 bp, 35 predicted proteins | sample MGYA00433095_ERZ761592 | MGnify/ENA primary metagenome ERZ761592 (study PRJEB28899, sample SAMN03785554) | bioreactor sludge metagenome | biome: EBPR Sludge; feature: EBPR Bioreactor; material: 0.22µm filtered reactor supernatant | place: Saint Lucia: Queensland... | reverse complement strand
CGCGATCCGCGATCTTCACACAAGACCAATTCTCCAGGCGTCTTGTCGCGGCGAGTCCAATCTGTAACCGGTCCGTGGCCGTCCTCGTTTTCCCAAGGCGCACCGTGGCTTTCGTCAGGCACAATCGCCACAACGGCAGTGCGGCGGTTTCCGTTTTCGTCGCGCCAGCGGATGCAATCACCGTGGCCCAGAAATGATCGCTTGCGCGATCTTGGCGCATAGACCACGTAGCCACGCGCAAAATCGCTTTTAGCGATGCGGAGCGCGGATTTGGGCGATTGACCGCACGCGCGGTGCGCCTTGTAGCATGCGAACAAAGTGAGCATGTCTAACTCCTGTTGAGTTACGGCGTTTTGACCCTTGGTCACGATTGACCATGAAACCGGCGGCTGGCGCCGGAAACAAAGGCAATCTTCAGAAAGGCAATTCCGCGCGGATTTGATCGGCGGTCGGCTGACTGCCGTTTGCTGCCTTGACCGCACTGTTAAACGATTGCAGCCATTGAACCGTTGGCAGCGCCAGGAACTCTGGTTTTAGGGTTTTGTCGGTCAATTCACGCGACCAGCATTCAAGAACCGGCTTCATGTCCGATTTTCTGATTACGACGTAAGCTTGCATGGCGTTTGCTCCTGTGTAGCGTTGCGACACACATTAACACTACTATTAACACTGTCAACACGAAAAACGCGACAATCACGATTTTTATTGACAAATCGCTTTTTGGAATGTTTATTCCACCGTAACGAAATTTGGCACAAAGGTTCCGGGTTGACGCGAGGTAAACGACGCGCGAACGTCCATGAATTTGCGTCGCTTGTGGCGTCCGGCGTACCGTTTCGCGACGCTGCCAGACGCGCCGGCGCCGAGTCGGCCGACGCATTGCTGGCGGGCGCCGATGTCGTCGACGCGCTCATCGCCGCGCTTTATAAGAGACTGAGCACTGACCTTGCGCCGCGAGCACTCCAAGTGCTGGGCGATCTACTCGAAAGCAAGGATGAGCGAGTGCGGCTGGCCGCTGCAAAAACCGTCATAGACAAGGCGCTGCCGAACGTTCGCGTCGAGGCGGCAACGAGCGAGCGCGATCTGACCGCCATGTCAGCGTCGGAACTGGCGTCACTTGTTGACAAGCTTGAGGGCGAGCTCGCGGGCCGCGCAACGGACGTAACGCCACAGAAATCCAAGCCGCCAGACGCTAAGACCTTGACAATGTTGGAATGATAGCGCCTTTACAAGGCTGTTACGAGTCAATCGCGCGTGTTTCGGCCCGCCGGGCCGGCCGCCCACCCCCCGGGGAGGGGCCGCCGCGCGGCGCGAGATCACCCTCGATGTCGATTCGCTAAATTTCCCATTTTCCGAACGTCTGTATCTGACAGCCCCCCGCCACACAGCCCCTCAGTTCCCATGATCCGAAAACCCTTCCGAACGCAAAGCGCGAAGTGGCGGACAAAAAAAAAGACCCCGGCGACTCGCAAATCGCCGGGGCCGAGAGGCGGCGGAGCAGCAAGCCCCTCTGTGGGCGACGGCGGGTTCGGGGGCGACCGTCGCCAAGCCGTTCTGCACCATGTCGTGAAAATAGTCAACGTTCTGCTTGCCTTTTTGTCGTGAAAATCGTATTTGAAGGATCACGCCGGTCGGATGCTGCGTCGCGAACAGCCGTTTTGACAGGGAATCGACGTGGCGCAACCCTCCGAATATCAGCGAGTGGCCAATTTTCGCGATTTGCAGGCCGAAGCGCCCGCGAATCCGCTGCCCGGCGCGACGGTCGACAGCGAGTTCAACCGCGTCAAGGTGTCGATCGACGAGATTCGCGCCGCAATCCGCGGAATCATGCGCGACGATGGCCAACTGGCCAATTTTTCAGTCGGTCCCGATCAGATTTCGGCCGGATTCCAGCTCGGTTTCAACCCGCCGACGAACTGGTTGACCGCGACGGCCTACAGCGCCGTTACGCCGGTCAGCGCGGTGCTCGCCAACGGCAAGCTCTACTCGTGCAGCGCGTCGCACACGTCCGGCGTCTTCGCGACCGACCTGGCGGCCGGCCGGTGGATCGAGATTTTCGATTTCGGCGCCGATGCGATCACCGCCGGCGAGGCGGCGACGGCTGCCGCGGCGTCCGCAACGGCGGCGGACACTTCGGCGGACGAGGCGGCGGCTTCTGCCGCCGAGGCGGCGGTCTACGCGGACGCGGCCGAGTTGCTGACGGCGCTCACGGCGATCGATGGCGGCCGCTCGGACAGCAATTACACATCGACCGATCCTTTCGACGGAGGCAGCGCCAGTGGCTAGGAAACTTCAACTCCGGCGCGACACGGCTGCGAACTGGACGAGCGAAAACCCGGTGCTTTCGCTTGGCGAGCCCGGTTTCGAGACGGACACGGACGGACTCAAGATCGGCGACGGATCGAGCGCGTGGACCGACTTGCCCTACCTGACGAGCGACGTCGGCGCCATCCTCGCCGGGATCACGCCCGCGGCGAACAAGATGATCTATTTCTCCGACGCGGATACGGCGGCGGTAATGGACGCGTCAGCCTACATGCGTGGCCTCATGGCCAACGCGAACGAAACGGCGCTGAAGGCGGCGATCAACGCCGAGGCCGGGACTGATTTTCAGGCGTACAACGCGACCCTCGCGGCGTTGGCCGGACTGTCGCTGGCTCGGGGCGACGTCCTCTACCAGGGCGCGTCGGCGCTGTCACGGCTTGCCGCAGGCACGGCCGGGCAGGTGTTGCAGACGAACGGCGCCGGCGCGGATCCGTCCTGGGCCACACTGGCCTCTGGCGGCGGGATCAAGAACGTCAGCAAGTTCACGACCAGCGGAACATGGAACCGGACGACCGGCGCGACCCGCGCGTTGATACTTGTGACCGGCAACGGCGCCGCCGGGTCCGATGCCGGCGGTTCGCAAAACGGTGGTTTGGGCGGCGATGCCAGCAACACCGCGATTGCGTTCCTGAACATCTCGGCGATTGCGTCCTCAACGATCACCATCGGCGCGACGTCAAGCTGGGCGGACGGGACGAACACTGTTTCCGCGTCGACCAGCTCGACGGCTGGCGCGCTCCTGGCGATCGCCGGCGGTGACAAGTTCGCGGGCGACCAGACGCGCGGCGGTAATGGCGGCGGCTCGTTCTGGGGCGGTGGCGGGGCCGGTGGCGTCGGTGAGACCGGCGCTGGCACGGTCGGTCAGGCGTACGGCTCGGGCGGTGGCGGCGGAGGCGGTTCGGCAAGCGGCAGCGGTACGTCGCTCGGCGGTGCCGGTGCGTCCGGTGTCGTGTTCATTATGGAGTTCTGACCCATGGCAGTCAAATTGCAGCTTCGCCGCGATACGACGGCAAATTGGGAGAGCGACGATCCGGTCCTCGCCGAGGGCGAGATCGGCGTCGACCTGACCGTGGCCAACGCGAAGATCGGCGACGGATCGAGCGCCTGGACCGAGTTGCCGTACCTGACGAGCGGCGTCGGGCAGACGGTTCTCACCGTCGCCGACAGGGCGGCGCTTGAGGCTGTCGCCGGCATGGAAGCCGGATGGACTGCATTCGTGCAGGACTTGGCGGCGACCTTCGTATTCAGCGAAGACGACCTGTCGACCGAGATCACCGCGGCTGACCCACGTTATATTGCACCGGACAGCGATGCGACGGGTGCGTCGGGCGCGTGGGTCTGGTCAGGTTCCGTTTACAACGGAGAATACGACGCGCCGGACGGCCGATTTGCCCGGTTTGGCGACCGCATTCTCGGCGGCAAGGGCGCCAGCTTTGGCGGTCAATGGGGTGGTTCCTCAACGCTGACCGGCATTGACGCAATTAGCAAATCCTTGCATGGATGGAGCATTCGTGACGCCGGTTTTCTGTATATCGATAACGCCGGATCGATGGCGATTGTCGGTAATTCGAAGTCAAGTGACTGGACCGAATACCCCGGCAACCCTTCGGCCAGACCGGCCACGATCGGCGTATCCGGCTTTGGCGTCAACGATGCCGGCAGCGGCAACGGGCCGTGCTATGGCCTCTATGGCGATGGCGTCAACCTCAACGGCAATTTCACCACCGGCCTTGAGGCGACCGTCGCCCACATTCATACCGAGACCAGCCCGACGCCGTTCAACATGGTTTCGGGCGGCGCGAACAGCACAACCCAGTGGCTGGCTTCCGGCGGCGGGCTTGACCTGGCATGGGCGGAATATGAGCGCGTCAATTCCGGCGCTGCCTATACCGCCATGCTTTCCTCTTTCCGCGACGCGGGCGGCACTGTCGCCTGGGCGAACGGACAGGAATATGTCAAGGGGCGTAGTGCCAATGACGGCGCAACAGCCTATGTCTGCCGCGTGGCGCACACCGCGCCCGGCAGCGGCACGTTCGCCGATTACCGCACCGCCAATCCCACCCATTGGGCGGCGCGCCAGAGTGGCAACTGGGCGGCGAGCACGGTTTACAACATGGGCGATCTGGCGACGGACCCCAGCACGCTGCAAGTGTTCTATTGCCAGGTCGACCACACGGCGGCGGGCGCGACGTTCAGCGCCGCCCGCACCGCCAACCCGACCTACTGGAAGCCCAAGCCGGGGCACAAGAACGGCATCCTGGTGTCGTATGACGCGATAAAAGAGAACTCGCCTGGCTCGAACCTGTTTCCAGTCCTGACGACGCCGATCCGCCACATGTGGTCAAGCTACCGCATCAACGGCGAACTGGCCGGCTACATCTGGACCACGGCGTCGACCAATGGAACGCCGGCGCGCGGACTGGCGTTCACGGACAATGGCGTCAAGATCGATACAGGCGGTGTGGAGCTGCCGAACACCAACAGCACAGTCGTGACGGCACTCGACTATTATCTGGAAGGCGCGCCGACAGTTGGCGTTACCTTCGGCGGTAATGCGGTCGGACTGACCTACAATCAAAGAGCGCTCAACGAAACCCGCATCGGCAATCTGATCTTTGGCAACGGCTATGTGCAGTTGTCGGCGAAAGGATCGTCGACCGGACAAATGGCGCTGACCGGAATGTCCGTTGCGGCAATCGCAGCCGGGAACGCGCTAACCGTCGGATACTATGCAAATTTTGCAGCGGGTATTACCAGCCCGCCGATGGGCCTCGGCTCCGGCACGACAATTCTTCTTTACAAGGCTGGTGCCGGAACTGCCGCTGCACTGACCGACGCGGACGCAACCGACACCACGCGCATTGATTTCAGCTATGTACGCAGGGTGGCGTAGAACGATGGGCGGAACGGCTGATCGCCGGGCGGCGAAGGAGCAACAACTCCATGCAGCGCGACGGCTTCTTGCGTTCAGGGAGGCGCACGACGACCTGCTGACGTACATGAAACTGCAAATGCCGGATCCGAACGATCCGGGCGACGTCACCAAGAGCCGGTACGTCGTCACGCCGCTTGCGCGCATGCTGTGCCAGATCATGGAGAAGGTCGCGTCTGGCAAACTGAAGCGTGTTGCGGTCAGTGTCGGCCCGCAGATGGGCAAGAGCCAGGTCATATCGCGTGGCGCGCCGGCGTGGCTGCAAGGGCGCAATCCGCTCCTGAACCAGATTCTCGGCAGCTACAACCAGGACTTCGCCAACGAGTTCGGCGAACAGGTGCGCGCCATCATGGAGAGTTCGGTCCACCGCAACGTGTTCCCCAAATTCGCGCTCAAGGTGAAGGCGGTCGACCATCTGGTGACGGCGGAGGGCGGACAGGCCAATTTCGTCGGCGTGGGCGGGTCCGGCACGGGTAAGCCGGCCGACGTGTTCATTGTCGACGACCCGATACGGAATGACGACGACGCGCAGAGCGAAACGTACCGCGAGCGGTTGTGGAAATGGTTCAACGGCGTCGTTTTCTCACGCTGTCATGACGGATCGGCGATCGTCATCGTTCACACGCGCTGGCACCAGGACGACCTCATCGGGCGCCTGTGCGACCCGGACCACCCTGAACGCAACGGCAAGTACGCCGGCATTTCGGACAACTGGACCTACATCAACCTGCCGGCGGTCATCAAGGATCCGAAGCTGGCCGACGCGCTAGGTCTGACGCTGACTGAACCGACAGACCCGCTCGTCGCCGGCCAGTTCGGCAAGGAACCGATGACGAGCATCTGGCCGGGGCGCAAGTCGCTGCCGCTGCTCGCCGAGGCCAAACGGCAGGATTCGCGCATCTTCGGCGCGCTGTACATGGGCGAACCGACGCCGGAAGACGGCGAAACGCTCAAGCGCGAGCACATGCTTGAGTACGGGCCGGGTGAATTGCCCGATGGCTTGCGCATCTATGGTGCGTCCGACCACGCGGTGTCTACCAAGCAGATGAACGACAAGACAGTGCTTGGCTGCGTCGGTGTCGATCACAAGGATAACATCTACGTCCTGCCGGACCTGAAGTGGGGCCGTTTCGAGACGGACAGGACGGTCGAGCACATCGTCGACTTGATGAAACTGCACGACCCGCAGATGTGGTGGATGGAAAGCGAAATGATCTCGAAGTCCTTCGGCCCATTCCTGCGCAAGCGCATGGCCGAGAAGCGCGTCTACACGTACCTGAACCCGGTCACGCCATCCAAGGACAAGCTGACACGGTCGCGCGCCATACAAGGCCGCATGTCGATGAACAAGGTCTACTTTCCGCGTCACGCGCCATGGTGGGCAGACGCCAAGGCGCAGATGCTCAAGTTTCCGTTCGGCGCCAATGATGACTTCGTCGACTTCCTTTCGCATATCGGCATGGGGCTGAACGCGATGATCAAGGCCGACAAGGGCGGCGAAAGCAACATAATTCCCCTGCGAACCGGCTCGATCGACTGGATACTGCGCCAGACCCGCAGGACGGCTGAGCGCGGCAAGCGCGCGACTAGCAAAGGATGGTGACGATGGATACCGGCGAACTGGACAACCGGACGACGGGCGGGAATGGTGTTGTCGGCGCGGTGCAGACGACGACGGGAGCCACGGTTGATCCGGCGCGCGAGGCGATCGTCAAGGAGTGGTGTGCGCGGGTCAAGGAATCGCGCGAGTTCCACAAGAAGGCGTTCGACCGCATCGCGTTGTGCATCAAGCTGGCGCGGGACGGCGGCGACAAGGAATGGGTCAACGCCAGGAAGTACGTCGCACCGATCATCGTCCGTCACATCAACATGGCGGTTGCACAGCTTTACGCAAAAAACCCGAAGACGGTTGTGTCCCGCAAGCCGCGGATGTTGTATCAGATTTGGGACGGCAAGCCGGAAACCGTGCAGGCAGCGTTGCAAGCGGCGATGGCGGGCGACGTGTCCGCGATGCCGCTGCTTCAGGAAGTCCAGGCGGCGCAGCAGGAGATGCTCCTGCGCGACCGGATGGCCAAGACCGTCGAAATCGTCGACCGGCACTTCATGGACGAGCAGTCCCTGAACTACAAGCTTCAGCTCAAGCAGCTCGTGCGGCGCACCAAGATCACGGGCGTCGGGTACGGCAAGTTGGGCTTTCAGCGACTGCTCGGCGAGGGTCCGATCAGCCCGGACAAGGAGGCGGCGATTGCTGACGTCCGTTCGCGGATCGAAGAAATCGAGACGATCATGGCCAGAGGGCAGCTCAACGAGTTGCAGGAGGACAGCGCCGATCTGGACCGGCTGAAATCGCTGATGCAGGCGCTTCAGGCGCCCGACGAAATCGTCGTCCGCGAGGGTCCGGTCCTGTCGTTTCCGCGTTCGACGCAGGTCATCGTCGACAAGGACTGCCACCAGCTGCGCACGCTCGCCGGCGCGAACTGGATCGCCTACGAGTATGACATGACGCCCGCCCGGATACTTTCGACCTACGACAAGGACGTCAGTGCGTGCTTCAACGAGCAGCAGGCCGACAAGGATCGAAACAAGGCCGCCGTCAAGGTGTGGGAAGTGTGGGACAAGACCGGGCAACTGGTTTTCACGATCTGTGACGGGTACAATGACTACTTGCGCGATCCCGAGGCGCCGGCGCTGAAGCTGGAACGGTTCTGGAACCTGTTCGTGCTGACGTTCAACGACATCGAGGACGACCCCGAAGATCGCGAAGCCGGCGGCATCTACCCGCCGTCGGACGTGTGGCTGGCGCGTCACGCGCAGGATGAATACAATCGGTCGCGCGAGGGCCTGCGCGAGCACAGGCGCGCGTCTCGTCCGTATTATGTGCTCGCCAAGGGCATGATCGAGAACAGCGATCGGGCGAAGCTCGCCGATCACGACGCGCACGAGATCGTCGACATCAACATGCCGGCGTCTGAATCCATGGACATCCGCAAGGTGCTTCAGCCCGGCCCGACAGCACCGATCGACCCGAACCTGTACGAGACCGAGTCGGTGTTCGCCGACATCCAGCGGTCGGTCGGTAGCCAGGAGGCCAATCTCGGCGGGACGTCCGGTGCTACGGCGACGGAATCATCCATCGCGGAACAGTCGCGCATGGCGACCATCGGCGACAACGTTGACGATCTGGACGAGTTCCTGAGCGAGATGGCACGCGCCCGCGGCCAGCTGTACTTCATGGAACTGAACAAGGATACGGTGCTGGAAATCGCCGGTCCAGGCGCGGTGTGGCCTGATCTGCCGCAGTCGCGCGAGGAAGCGGCCAAGGAACTCGTACTGGATATTCAGGCTGGAAGTTCCGGTCGCCCGAACAAGGCGGCGCGTCTCGCCGATCTTGAACGCGCGATGCCTTTCATCGTCCAGATACCGGGCATCAACCCGAAGCCTTTCGCCGACATGTACATGCAACTGCTCGACATCGAGGTCGAGGACGCGGTTGTGGAGGGCATGCCTTCGATCATGGCGATCAACGCGGCCATGACGAAGACCGCCATGCAACCGTCGACGGGCGATCCGGCCACGGACCCGGCGGCGCAGGGTGCGAACGGCGGTGACAACGGACAACAGCCGGAAGGGACGCCAGGCGGGCCTCAAGCGGCGTTTCCTGCCGCACAGGAAATTATGCATTGACATTTTGTCGCGTTAATCGCATTTTGTAGCCAGAATTTGAGTTGGGAGTGAAGATGCCAGACGCACTCGCTGGCGCCGAGGACGAAAAATCCACGGTAGCGAACACGGACGAAAAGCAAGAGGCAGCGTCGTCCACTGCCGACAAGGCGAAAGAACAGCCCTCGCTTCTCGACGCGGTCACGGCCGCACTCGACAAGACGGGCGACGAGGCATCGCCAACCTCGGCAGAACCGGATCCGAAGTCGGCTGAACAACCGGACCAGGAAACCGCTGAACCAACGGACAAACCGTCCGAAGGGGATGAGGACGACGGGTTTACCGAGGCAGAGCGCAGTGCGCTCTCCGAAAAAACCCATAATCGGATGAAGAAACTCGCTCGCGACAAGAAGGCGCTGTCGGTTGAGGTCGAATCCCTGCGTGGCAGGGCCGAGAACTTCGACAAGGTAGCACACTTCGTGGCGGAGCGGAATTTGACGGCGGAGGACGTGGACAACACGCTTCACATCGCCGGCTTGATCCGCAATGACCCGGCTGCGGCGCTGCAAGCGCTGGAACCGATCGTACAGCAACTGCGCGTTGTCACGGGGCGTGTCCTTTCGGACGATCTCGCGGAAGACGTAAGGCTCGGGTTCGTCACCAAGCCACGCGCGGAGGAACTGTCTCAAGCCCGCGCGCAAGCCAAGCTGGCTGAAACGCGGGAAGCCGAAAGGCGGGAACTCGAACAGCGGAACACGCGATCTGCGTCCGTTCGGGGTCAGATCGAGGCAGGTCAAAAGGCGGCATCCGACTGGTACGCAGTGCAGAAGACAAGAGATCCAGACTTTGAATCGAAGCGCCCGCGTATCGCCGAGCGCCTGGAACTGGAAATCCTTCGCCGCAAGGCGATCCCGACTGCGGTCGAGGTCGACGCCATGCTGACGAAGATCAAACCTGAAGTGGACGCGGAATACGCGCGTCTCACGCGCAGGACCAGCCCAAGGCAGGAAGTGAATGGCAGCGCTTCACCCGCGCCGACGCAGAAGCCGAAGAGTATGTCCGAAGCAATTGACCGGGCATTGGCTGGCTAGGCCGGGGCGAAAAAGAAGGATCGCACCACATGCCTTTCACCGCTCAAGAACTCGCCAACACTGCGAACGCTGCCTTGGACTATTACATGGACCAGGGCAAGGTGTTCTCGCAGACCATCCAGAACAAGCCGCTGCTCTCTGAAATGCGCAAGCGTGAGAAGACAGTCCCTGGCGGCAAGGAAAACCTCAGCGTCGCCGTCAAGGGTGTTTACACCACCGGCATCCAGGGCTTCGAACACGACGACTCGGTGACCTACGGTAACCCGGCGAACATCAAGCGCGCCAACTACCCGTGGAAGCTGATCCACGCCGGCATCAAGATCACGCATCACGAACTGCTCAAGGACGGTATTTCGGTCGTGGATTCCACGTCCGGCGACCGTACGTCGCGGCACAGCCAACGCGAAAAGACCGCGCTGGCCAACATGCTCGACGACAAGATGGAAGACATGTCCGAAGGCACCGACCGGGACATGAACCTGATGTACTGGCAGGACGGGTCGCAGGACTCGAAGGAAGTGCCCGGTGTCACTTCGATCATCGTCGACGCTCCAACTGCGTCTCTCGTTGTCGGCGGTCTCGACCAGTCGGCGAATTCATGGTGGCGTAACCGCGCGAACCTGACGATCAACATCTCTGGCGGCGTCGCCACGCAGCCGGTGGTGAACTTCTTCCAGAAGGAAGCTCGTCAGCTGAACCGCTACGCGCCCATGGGTACGCTCTGGCTGGCCGGCTCTGACATGATGGACCAGATCGAACGTGAACTGCGCGCCAACGGCAGCTATTCCGATAGCGGTTGGGCGAACAAGGGCACGCTCGACTTCGGCATGGACGACATCGCGTTCAAGGGCAAGAAGGTCACCTACGACCCGACGCTCGACGATCTCAGTTACACCAAGCGTCTCTACGTCATCGACACCAAGAGCATCCATCCGATGGTGGTCGAAGGCGAGAACATGAAGAAGCATTCGCCGGCGCGGCCGGAAGACAAGTACGTCATGTACCAGGCGCTGACCTGGGTCGGCGGCCTCGTCTGCAAGCGCCGCAACACTTCCGGCGTGTACGCGTTCGCGTAATCGCAATCAGGCGACCGGCGGTGTCAAAGCCGCCGGTTTCCGCCCACAACAAGAGGATCGACATGGCGAAGCCTGCCACAGAATTTTACTCGTTCACCCTGCTTCTCGGAGGATCACAGCTTAACCAGACGAAGCTCACTGGCGTGCCCGCGGCAGAGGTCGTGATGTTGCAGGCCATTCACGGCGCCGATGCGATCAAGGATATCAGGATCGCGAAGAAGGGCGAGGAAAGGCAAATTCCCGCCAACGTGCTCGAAGAAGCCGGTTTGCCACAGGACCACGGCTGGTCGAACAAGGCGACGCGCGCGTATCTGCGCAACCGCTTTGCGGCCAAGGCATCCGTTTCCGAGGAAGCCGACCGGGTCGCGCGCGTCTTCGGCCCCGAGCTGACGCCAGTGCCGACCCGCATCGACATCGTGGTCGACGAGTCGGCTGCCCTCGCGGAGGAACGCAAGGAAGCGGCATTGCGCGCGAAAATCCAGACTGAGATGTACGACGAGATCAAGGCCAAGGTCCTGGCCGACGTGGACGTGGTAAAGAGCGGCAACGCCGCTGCGGCGGTGCAGTCCGCCTCTGCCGCCAAGAAACAAGCGCTTGAAATGCTCGGAGAAAACGCGTGAGACTCGGCGTTTCGCTCGGCAACCTGATCGACGATGTACGCGCCGAACTCGGGTTGTCGGGCGATCCGGGCCATGGCGTCGGCGACCAGACGCGCATCCGTCGAGCCATCAATCGAGCCTACGAAGAAGTCTACCGGCGCCGGGAATGGCCGATGCTCAGCCGGACCTTCCCTCGCGTCGCCATGCAGGCTGGCCAGCGTTTTTACGACCCGCCGACGAACCTGAAGATCGAGGACATACAAGAGCAACGCGTGTGGTGGAACGACCAGCCGTACCCGCTTGAACGGGGTATCGGCGTGGCGGAGTACGCAATGTTCGACCCGGAGTCGCGATCGGATCCGGTACTCAAGTTCGACGTACGCTACCACGACACGCCATCCAACAAGGCAATGATCGAGGTTTGGCCGACTCCGGCGTCGGCGCAATGCGAATTGGAGTTCGTCGGCGCCTACAACAAGGCGCATCTCGTCGAAGATTCCGACGTGTGTCTGGTGGACGCGGAGTGCGTGATCCTGTTCGCCGCGGCGTTCGCCGCACCTTCGGCAGAAAAGGACGCACGGATGCTGGCAGCAGAAAAAGCGCTGATCGAGGTCGCGGCGCGCTCGCCCGATCTGACACGTATTCGAATGGGCCTCGGTTCGGTGAACAAAACGCCGATCGGCCGGGCCGTCGTGCGCGTGACCTGACATGCCTCAACTGATCATCAATGATTTCAAAAACGGCATGGACCGGACCAGGCCCCGGGCAAACGGCGTACCGGGATCGTTGTGGCGTGCCGAAAACGGTGTCATCACACGCGGTGGCGATTTCGCCAAGGCGAAGCGGTTTGTGCCAATTCACGAATTGCCCGCCGGACAGACGTTCGGCCTGGCGCGTGTCAATGGCAGGCTTCAGGTGTACGCCAGCAGCCCTGTCGCAGCGCCCGCCGGCGTAAGTGTTCGCGCGATTGCCGCGCCTTCAGGCGCCGACATGATTGAAATTCTGGACGTGAAGACGCCAGGTGGCATCGACTACGTCATGGCGCGCTATGCGGACGGAAACACCTACCACTATTACAACGGCGCGCGGGTCACCGATTGGGACGCGATCGCGGACGAAAACGCGAGCCTCGGCACCATCGCCAGCCGGCTAGGCGCGGAAATCGCGGAAACAGGCACGGTCGAAGTCGTAGTCGACAACGACACGCTCTATCTGACCGCCACGGAGCCGGGAACAGCGTTTTCGGTGTCCGCGAGCGCGATAAACGGTGCGATGGGCACGGACGATCAGTCCGTCGCGGTTACGACCGTGCAGGCAAACGTGGCCGAAGTGGCCAATGTTGATGCCACAGGAACCTTCACGCTCGCCGCGGGGTCCCTGTCGCCTGGCGGCGGGAACCGGGTTGACACGGTGTCGGTGGACGGCGTCGATCTCCTGGACGCGCCGATCTTGTTCGGGACGTCGCTGTCCGCGACCGCAAACGCTGTCGCCTCGGCGATCAGCGACGGTGTGGACGATCACGGGTTTCTGGCGTCGTCGTTAGGCGCGGTTGTCACCATCACGGCGCCCGAGGGGACCGGCGCGACGCACAACGGCGAGACGGTCGCCTTCACGGTGTCGGGGGACGTCACCGCGTCGAAAACAGACATGGCGGGCGGTGTCGACGCGGTGGCGCCGGTCGCACAGATCGTTCAAGTCACGTTGTCCGGCACGGTTAACGCGGATGAGCACGATGATGTGTGGACGATCACGCTGGACAGCGTCGAGCACAAGATCACGACACGCGCGAGCGCGATGGGCACCTTCGGTCTCGTCAACAGCAAGCGCATGGTAACTGTCGCCAACAATCTCGTCGTCTATAGCGCGCTTGAAGCATTCAGCGATTTCAGCACCGACGCCGAAGCGGAAACCGGTTACGGGTTCTTCGCCCCGGCGAACGAGAGCGGCAATTCGCAGCTCACAGGTCTCGGGAAGTACCAAGGCCGACTCGCCATCATGGCGGGCGAAGACATCGTGACGTACTTCTTTGGCGCGGATGCCGCGACGATCGAGATCGACCAGCCTATCGTTAACACAGGCACAGTGTCGCCCGGCAGCGTGCAGTCGTACGGCAGTCGCGACATGTTCTATCTCGACGAGACAGGCATCCGGTCGCTGCAACCGCGTGACAGCTCCAACGCCGCGTTCGTGTCGGACGTCGGCAGTCTCATCGATGAGTACATCAAGGAACTGCGCGAACTCGTGTCGCCTGCGGCGGTGGCCAATGCGGTTTCGATCGTCGATCCGGTGGACGGGCGGTACTGGCTCGCCATCGGGACGAAAATCCTGACTTTCAGCGGTTTCCGTGATCGCAAGATTGTGGCGTGGACCGTGCAGGACTTCGAAGTCGCGCCGACTGCGTTTGTTCGCGTCGGCCGCGACCTCTACATGCGCGCTGGCGATACGATATATCGCTACGGCGGTGCGTCGGGATCCGATCACGTCGAGGCAGGCGATTGCGTGTTCGAGACGGCGTTCATGGATTGCGACACGCCAGGCACGCACAAACAGTTTACCGGGTTCGATTTCGTGTGCAGCGGGACGTGGAAAATCGAGATTCTAACGGACCCGGACGACCCGTCCAACGCGGTGACGCTAGGGTATCTTTCCGGGCAGACACTGAACAAACAGCATGTCGCGTACCAATTCCGCGCGGCGATATTCGCGATCAGGGCGACGTGTGTCTCGGAAGGCGAGGCGTCGTTTTCGAAGATCATCGCCCATTTCCAGAAAGTCGACGCGCAATGAAGTTTCGTGACTATAAGCCGGGCGACATGGGCGCGGTGCTCATGGACCTGTCTCCTGTATCGAAACGTGAAATGAGTGCTATGCCCGGCGCAGTTGCTGACGTGGAGCGAATGGCGAGACTATGCGGGCGAACCTGCGAAGTAGACGGTCGTCCTGTCGCGCTTTTCTTCTTGACGGTGGAAAAAGGCACAGGGATCACGGCGTTCGTCGCCACGCCGGCCTTCTTCGAGAACTTCACACGTGGCGTCAAGGCGTGCAGACGGGAACTCGATCGGGCGTTCGAAGTGTCAGGGGTGCAACGCATGTACGCGTGTACGCTGGCCCCGCCGACCGACCAGACCTTGCGCTGGTTCGCACTTCTCGGTTTCGGCAACGTCAAGGCCGTCGACGGGTACATTTTGTTTGAACGTAAAGCCAAACAGTGCTAAATAGACGACAGCGCTGAAGTCTGAGGCCATCGCGCAGCCGTTCGCTGTACGCGAGGGTTGTATGTGCTTCGGTAACAATTCCGCAAAAAAAGAAGCAGAACGCGCGCGCCTCGCAACCGAAAAGCGTGAAGCAGAGCGTCGCGCCGCGGTTCTCGCCGGCCGCGCCGAGATTGACGGTGCGTTTTCCCAATTTAACGACGCGTACTACGGCGACCTGGTCGACACGTTTCAGAGCGCGCAAGGTGCTGATCTGGAATCGCAGTACGCAGACGCCGCGGCCAAGATCGCGGCGCACTTCGCCGGTCGGGGCCTTAGCCAGTCGTCTGTCGCCAACGACAAGAGCGCCGAACTCGCGAAGACCTACGGCGACGAACAGGCCGCCATCGCCAACAGGGCGGCTGACGCCGCGAACGCGCAGCGCGCCAATATCGAGCGCAGCAAGAGCGGTCTTTACGATCTCAATTCATCCGTGGCCAATCCACAGGAAGTCGCTGCGCGCGCCACGGCGACGCTCTCCGCCATACAGGCGCCGCAGACCGTTTCGCCTCTCGCCCAGGTGTTCGCCGCCGCGCTCGCCCCGCTTTCGACGTATCAGCAGGCGGCGAACAATTCGCCGGGCGCTCCCTACGCCTCGAAGTACGGCAAGTCTTCTGGAAAGGTGATTGACTGACATGTGTCTTCAACTGATCCTTCCCATGCTCCTGACGGCCGCCGGCAAGGCGATCGACATGCGCGAACAGGACAGGGCCGCCGCGGGCGAGGTCCGCGCACGTAACGAGATGCTCAATCGGCACAATGCTGAGCAAGACGCACTCGCGGCATCGAGCCGGGAATCGCTCGGCGCGCTGTTGACACAGATCAACCCGCCGCAGTCCGCGCTCGCGACCGCGCAGGCCCGTCGGAACGACGTAGCGCAGAGTGCGATCACCGAACGCACACCGGGTGATATCCTGGCGGCGTCGAACGCGCCGAAAGTGGTGCAGGCTGACGCTGCGAAACAGATGCGCGAAGCGATGGCGTCGAGCCGCGAAAAGGCCGCGCAGAACGCCAAGATGGCGGGTTTTGGCGACCAGGTGTTTGAGCAGCAACTCAACACGAACACGGCAGGCAATTCGATCAACCTCAACAACGGCTTCTCGAATGTCAGCGCCGCGTTGCTGCCGCAGTACCAGCAGCTCTACGCGCTCGAAAAGTACAAGCAGCCCTCGGGCATCGGTTCTTTGCTGATGTCGCTCGGCAACGCCGCAGGCACGGTGTCGGGCGGCGGTGGGTTCGGCGGCGGTGCGCCGGGTGGCGGCGACCCTTGGGCCGGGTTGCGTAACGCCCCAAAGGGGATGTGACATGCCGGTAATCGTCAACCCCTACAAATCAGCGGGAAACCCGCTCGGCGATGCGATCGAGCGCGCCGCGAAGTCGATGTACGGCGACACGCTGACGCCCGCGCTCAAGCGAGAGCAGTTGTACGGCGCGCAGCGGGAGAACGTCGAGACTGACGCGCTCATGAACGCCGTCGCCGCTAACGGCGATCTGGATTGGAGCGTCATCGCGCCAGCTATCGTTGGGTCCGGCTACAATCCGGGCCAGTTCAACGATCTTATGCTTGGCCGGGCGGCCAACGTTTACGGCGCGCGCGACCAGCGCACACAGAACGCGCAGATTGGCGCCGGCAAGCCTTTCGCTGCGACCGCCGAGGCGTTCGACATCGGCGACGCGACGGACCGCCGCGGGCAGGACATTGCAAGTTCCGACAGGCGATACGGCATCGACGTCGACGATTCGCGGCTGCGCGAACAGTTCAACCAGAAGCCGATCGAAGCATCCATCGGCGGCCAGTCCGTCTTCGTGCCGCAGGGCGGCGCGTTCGACGAGGGTGTGTCGCCTTTGCTGTCGAGCGGCGAGCAATCACCCGCGATCAAGTTCAATTCGTTCTACGACCTCTATAACAGCCAGAACTCGGCGGACCCGAACAACCCGACGCCCGAAGAAGCCAGCGCGGCCAAGAATTACGCTATGGCGCAAGTGTCCAAGAGCGCCGGGCGCAGGATCACTGTCGGTGAAGACGGCACTGTCAGCATCGAGGAAGGTGGGATCGGAACGCCCACGAACAACGTACGGTCGGGTCTGCAAAAACAGGCGATCGAGACGGCGCAGTTCTCGCGACTGGCCGATCTTGCCGACAAGTACCTGACGGACCCAGGTAACGCCAATCTGTTCGGTGTGGTCGGGCAGGCGCGGCAATACGCGCAGGGTGCTGTAGAAGCAGGCAACACGCTCGCGTCGTCGCTCGGTTACAACAACCCGGAAGAGATGACGCAGAGCCTGCGCGGCGAAGCGTACAAATCCGGTGTCGCCAATCTGCTCCCTGAACTGTACGACCCGAACCTCGACGCCGTCGACGCGGTGTGGGGTATGCTTGTCTACAAAGGCGCGGCGGCGATGGCCGGGCAGGAAGGTCGTTCGATCTCCGACAAGGACGTTGCATTCTTCCGGCAAGTGTTCGGCGACCCCAAGAGCTTCTTTGCGTCGCAGAAGTCCATGAAGGCCAAACTCGACATCGCGCGCCAGATCACGGGCGGCAATCAGGACGTCGTACGCGGCGCGCTGAACGGCGGCGCGTTGGGTGGTGGCGACACGATCAACGGCGCGCCCGTGCAAGGCGACACGCAGCAGGCAGGCCCCGGTCTCACCGCCGAAACGGCGATCGAGATCACGAGCGAAGCTGAAGCCGACAAACTGCCGCCTGGCACTTGGGTACGAATGAATGGCAAAGTCGGGAAGGTGCGCTGATGCCTGTCGACTGGCTCGAAGAAACACCGAAACGGCGCGGTATTGACTGGGTGGAAAGCGACGCGCAGGTCGAAGACGCCGCGCCCGCGCGCACGAACGCCGAGCGCGTGCAGATGGGACTCGTCAGTATGGGCAAGGGCCTTGCGGACGTGGCCGGATCCCCCGTCGACATCGCAAACCTGCTCAGTTCAGGGTTCAATTTCGTCGGCAACAAGGTCGGAGAAATGATGGCGCCGATGGTGGACGGCACGTACGAGCCGCAGGTTACCAGAGCGTTCCCCGGCGGCTCGGAAGACATTCAATCCGTGGCCAGTTCGATCGCACAGGGTGCAGGATACGACCCGATCACCGACGACGAGATGACGTGGAAGGAACGTATTCTCGACGACATCGTGCGGTTCGGAACGGGCGGTCTGGTGTCGGGCGCGGGCATGTCAGCCGCGGCACGCAACGTACCGCGCACCATGGGTTCCTATGCACCGAAGTTCGTCGAGAACCTGACACGTCCTTACACCGGCAACTCGGCCAGGGTCATCGCAGGCGACGTCGCGGGCGGTATTGGCGCAGGCGCGGGCGTCGGCACGTACGAAGAAGTCGTGCCTGAAGAACAGCAGGGGCCGATCGGCGCCCTGCTTTCGGCGCTCGCCGGCGGCGGGAGCGGCGTCGCGCTGAAGTCCATACTCGAAGGCGCGACGACAGGCTCTGGCCGGATGGTGAAAGACGCCATCACGGGAACCGACGAGACGGCCATCCCCCGCGATCCGTTGACGGGCGACGTCGTGCGCCGCAACGAAACGGTGCAGGCCGCGCGCCGCATGCAGGAACTGGCGTCGAACCCGGCCACCGCGGCGGCCAATCTGCGCGACGCAACGGCTGAACTCGACCAGTTCGCATCGCGCGGGGAGCAGCCTACATCGGGTCTCTTGTCCGATGATGTTGGCCTGACGATCCTCGACAACACGCAACGGGCTCGTGAGCCTCGCGCGTTCATCGAGCGCGACCGGGCCGTCAACACACGCGCCGCCAACATGCTCCACGAAGCAGCACCCGCGGGCGCGGACGGTCGCGATTTCACGGATTTCGTCGACAACACGGTCCAGCGCAGGCTCGCCGACATTGACAACACGCTGAGCACGGAACAGCAGGCACTTAAACGCGCCCGGCCAGAAAACCCGGTCTCCCGATACGCGGGCGGCGGGGCTGACGCCAGCAGGCGGATCGACACGCGATTCCGTGATACGCTCGGACAGGAACGCGCGCAGAAGAACCAACTCTACAACGACCCCGAATTGACGGCGTCTGCGGTCGACCCGCGGCCGATCTACGACGCGGCGATCGAACTGGAACGCTCGCTCGGCGTCACAGGCGACCGGGCGAGCCTGCCAAACAACATCATAGCGAACATCCGCAGGCTCGAAGACATAGACCCGGAGACCGGCGAAGTTGTCGGGCTCAAGGACATGACGTATGGTGACGTGCAGGACCTCCGGGCGCAGGTGTCGCAGGCAATGTCCGAAGCGACAAGCGCGTCGGGTCGCGGCGCGTCCGGTTCAGGCCCGCGTGTGCAGAACCTTCAGCGACTGCGCAATGTACTCGATGGCTATATCGAGGAATTGGCCGGCGGCGAAGGCGGTCCTTCCGACAAGGCGCGTGCCGCACTTTCAAACTACAAGGACAACTACGCGCCACGTTTCAAGAGCGGGCAGGCCGGTGCTCTGGCGCGCGACATCGCGTCCGACCAGACCGGCGTCCGTACGCGCCCCGAGGACACGGCGTCGCGGTTCCTCGGCCGGAACAAAGGCGACGACGTCGAGAGCCTGCGCCGCGCAGTACCTGGCGCCGAGACCGAAGCCGACATGCGCGCTTTCGTGATGAGCAAACTCGCCGACACCAACATCTTCGACGAAAAAACCGGATCGTTGCGGCCCGACACGCTGCGCCGCTTCGTCAACGATAACCGCGAAGTGCTGAAGCGCGTGCCCGGTCTCTCGCAGGAGATGAACGACTTGCTGGCCAAGGCCCGGGATGGCCAACGCCTCACGGGCGAGCTGGCCAACCAGATGCGCGCCGCGAAGACCAAAGCTGACACCGCTCGCCGCGAGGTGACGTCCGGACCGATGGGCATCGCCAGCCGCAAGAGCCCGTCGAACGCGGTCGCCGCCGTGTTCACTTCGGGCGATCCCGAGCGGAACATGGCTGCGCTCGTCGCCGAAACGGCGCAGGACGAAGGCGCGCGACAGGGTCTGAAAGCGGCGATCATCGATTACCTTGCGGAAGCCGACACGACGACCGCGCTGGAAAAGACAACGGACGGCTCGCGGCCGGTGTCTTTCGCCAAACTCGAAAACACGTTCAACAAGCACGCGGACACGCTTTCGGCAGTGTACAGCCCGGAAGAAATGAACGCGCTTCGCCGACTGCACACGTTGCTGCGCCCACAGAACAACCGGGCGCTGCGCGGTACGGTCGGTTCCAACACCAACGAATCGATGCAGCAGATCGCCAGGCTCACGGAAGGTGGCCTGAAGGCGTACTTCGGCGTCCTGAAGGGCGGCGGCATCATGCGTTCGATCCGGTTGTTCGCGGAATCGCTGCCGAATAATCAGAAGAACGTCGACCGTCTCTTGCAGCGCGCCATGCTCGACCCGGACGTCGCCATTCACTTGCTTGAGCGTCCGCTCGCAGACGTCGGCACGCCGGAGTGGAACAGCAAACTCAACCGATTGCTCGGCTATGCAGCCGCCGGGCGGGAGATCAGCGACGATGAGTAAGGGAAGCGTTCTGACGTTCTACGGCATTGGCGGCTCGCTGTTCAGCGACGGGATGGCCGATCTGGCGGAGTACGCAGAGTCCCAAGGGTGGGAAGCCAGGGTTTTCCGCAATTACGGTCCGGACGCCCTGAAGTTCGCTCTCTCGGGCGACGGGCCTGTTGTCGTGGCGGGCCACTCGCAAGGCACCTCCGACATCAACAACTTCGCGGAGGACTTCAAGGCGCCGATCGCTGGCGCGCTCTACGTCGACAGTTGGTTTCCCTTCGACGCAGCGAAGAACGTCAAGCGTGCTATCAGCGTGCGCGCGACGCAGGGAGGCCGATTCCACGTCACGGGATCGAACGTGGTCAGCAGCGTGGATTTGCCAGAGACGCACACGACCGTCGACAACGCCGCGGAGTTGCAAGCCATCTGGAAAAAACTTCTGGACGATCTGTCGTCAAAATCGTATAACGTCGTGAAAGCGGAGACGACAAACGTGACGAAGCCGTTCTACATCGGCGAAGGGCGCCAGATCAGCGAGGATGAAATCGCGCAGATCGCTGGCGAGCACGGAATCCCGGCGTATCTCGCGTTGGCCGCAACGTCCGTCGAATCAGCAGACCTTCAGGGCAGTTGGAGCAGCGGCGCGCTGGTCGCGCTGTACGAAGATCACGTCGCCTGGCGCAACACCGAAGGCGCGACGCGCCAGCGCCTCGCCGAGGCCAAACTGGCGGCGCCGAATTGGCGCGATCTGCCTTACCCGAAAAGCCCGTACCCGGCGATCGACAAATGCGCTGAAATCGCGGGTGCCGAAGTCGCCGCGAAGGCCACGTCGTGGGGTCTCTACCAGATCCTTGGCGAGAACGCGGTGGCCCTCGGCTACAAGTCCGCTGTCGACATGGTCGAAACGTTTGCGGCGTCCGAACGCGCGCAGGTAGAGGGCTGGTTACGCTTTCTCGACGCCAACAACCTGAAGCGGCCGCTCATGGACGGTGACTTCAAGACCTACGCCCGCGGCTACAACGGGCCGAAGTTCGCCGAGAACCGATACGACACCAAACTCGCTGAGCGCGCGGCGCACTACGCGTCCAAACTCGGGACAGGGATCGTTCGCGTCGACAAGTCGTCGACCGACGTCGTTCCGTCCGGTGGCGCAGTCCCCGCGGACCTCGGGTCGCTGTCCGATGACCAGCTTTTCGAAATACTGCAACGCGTCGGCGAGTTGCAAGAGGCCGCCCTGGCCGAACTGAAATCACGCACCGCAGCACACAGCGTGCGTCTGGAAGCGACGCCGATTGTCCAAACAACGAAGGAAGGATTCGAAATGTCCAAGATCAGCAAATTGCTCGGTGGCCTCGCGGGTCTGTTTGTCGGGAACCTCGTGGCCAAGGGCGTACTGCCGCCGGAAGCAGGCGAGATCGTCAACAAGGTGACCGTCGGTGGTCTGACGCCCGATCTGATCATTTCGATAATCACGACCGGCCTCGGCATCTACTTCGCGCCGAAGAACAAGGACTGAGTTCGCTGTCGCTTTAATCTGAAAAGGGCGGGGCGCTGGCGACAGAAGGGCCTCGTCAACCAAACAAAAACGAAAGGGCATTGACATGTTGAACAGGTTGATACTTGCGATTAACACCATTATATTCAGCACAACCCTTTTATTGCTTTTCGCTGTCTTCATGTTTCAAGCTGGCGCTGTATCTGCGCAGCAGAAGGATCAGACCCGCGCAGAAGCGTGCCGGACTATCGCTCAAGAACTCGCCTACATCGACGAGCAGACCAAGAAACACGGACTGCAAGGCGAAGTCCGTCATGTAGTTCATGACGACGATCCAAAGTACGAGATCTTGTACATTGTCCCTGTGGACAAGCCTGATCGGAAAAGAGCGTTTCTGGTCCTGTTCTACGACGGGTGTCGGCAGATAAATCCGATCACTGGTTCTCCCTGGGCGACGTTAATCTACGAAAACAACGAGCGCGCCAAATACTACCTCGACAAATCGAAGGTGATCTGGTCCAACACTATACCCGTTTACAAGGCGGATTACTTCTGATGGTGGACAACGATCTTCACCGCGCGCTTGGCCGTATCGAGGGTAAACTCGACGGGATCGCCGCCGACACTGCCCGTTCGCACGTCGAGCGGCAGACCATGCGCGACGACATCGACGACCTCAAGAAGCAGTCGAACCGGTACGCTGGCGGGTTTGCGGTCGCGGTCCTGTTGCTCACCTTCAAGGACTTCATCGGTAAAGCTTTGGGTTTCACCAGTTGAGAACATACGACGACACCAAGAAAGCCGCGATCCTTGCGTCCGCGGAGCGAAACCGCCGTCTCGACGGCACTGTGGTCTACATGGCCGTAGCGCGCGAAACGGGGTGTGACCGGAACACAATCAGGCGCTTCCTGTCGACGGCAGTGCTGCCAGAAGTGAAAGCGACCGCGCCGCAGACGGTCATCGAGCTCGACCGGCTCAAGGCCGAGAACGCGAAGTTGCGCAAGGAACTGGCCGACGCACGCACCGACGCATTCGAACTGGATGCCATCCACACCCTCATCGGGAGGATGGCCGACGCGCCGAAGAACCCGCAAAAATGGCGGCTGAAGGCGCCGAACGTCGGCAAGAACCTGCCGGAAGTGCCGGCAACGATATGGTCCGACTGGCACTACGACGAGGTTGTATCGTTGGAAGAAACGGGCGGCGTCAACCAGTACAACACCGAGATCGCCGAGGAACGAATCAATCGGCTGATCGAACGGACGATCGACATTTGCCGCCACCACGGCCCGAAGAACATTCCGGGCATCGTGATCAACCTGCTCGGCGACAACATCTCGGGCGGGCTGCACCCCGAGCTTCTGCGCACCGACGAGTTCGGCAGGATCCCGGCGTCGATTCGCGTGCACGACATCATGGCGGGCGCACTTACCCGGATGGCCGATGAGTTCGGCAACGTCTACGTCCCGTGCGCGTCGGGCAACCACGGACGCAACACCCACAAGCCGGAATACAAGGGCTACGTCTACCACAACTTCGACTGGCTCGTTTATGAGATGCTGCGCCGCACGCTGGCTAACGACAAGCGCATCGTCCTCGACAACCCCGTGGCCAATCAGGTCTATTATCGCATCTTCAACCTGCGGTTCCTGGCGATGCACGGCGACATGCTCGGCGTCAAGGGCGGCGACGGGATCATCGGTGCGATTGGTCCGATCATGCGCGGTGAGTTCAAGACACGCCGGCAATCAGGCGCCGTCGGCCAGGACTACGACTACCTGCTCATCGGCCACTATCACCAGTTCCTTTGGCTGAGAAACACCATTGCGGCGAGCAGCATCAAGGGGTACGACGAGTACGCGAAGAACGTGCTCCGGGCGGCACCAGAGCCGCCCACACAACCCTTGTTCTTCGTGTCGCCGAAGCACGGGATCACCAGCCGGTGGAACATTCACGTCGAGAATCAAGCGGACACAACCGAAAAAAACCCGTGGATTTCCGTTTTTAACCATTAACGCGACTTTATTGTCTTGAAGTGTATCTGACAGTCCCTTATGTCTATTACCATGCGTTAACAAACCATAAGGGTGTCGTTATGTCGGAGCACGACAGCCAGGCTGCGCGGCAGGAGTTCGCGCGGCGGCTTCAGAAGGCAATGATCAACAAAGGCATGAACCAGACGCAGCTCGCGAAAGCCTTGCAACTTCGCGTGCCGGAAGAACGTGTCGAACGAGACACGATATCGCGCTATATCAGGGCGCTGTCGTTTCCTTCAGCCGCGAAGCAGCTGGCGCTCGCGCAGGTGCTCGGGACGACGGTGTATGACCTCGTGCCTTCGGCGGCGCGCAAAGTCGCTGTCGAAGAACCGCGCGATCTGCCGCGAATCAACCTGAAGGACGTGGGCGACGGCAATGTCTGGATCAATGTGAGCCAGGCCGTGCCGATGGAAAAGGCGCTCAAGATACTCGAAATCCTGAAGTGAGGCCGACAGCCCGATCAAACGGGCGGCCGGCTTGACGACAGTGTCGTGAATAGCGTATCTTCGAGCACAGGAAGACGACGAAGGAGCGAAGTTGATGTTTGAGTATGCAATCACCGCCGGCGAAGGAACGCTGATCGATTATGGGTGCAAGCAGATTGGTAGCGACCCTGCCACCGCACCGGCGAGCGAAGACAACGTGTATCTCATCAGGCTCTGCCCCGACGATTGCGAAACAGGGAAGTGACCCCGAGGTGTTCGCGGATAGCGCTCCCGGAGCAGGGAGCGACAAATTCGTGAAAGCACGCAAAGACGTTAAGGATCGGGAATCATGCCAAGACAACAGCGAAAAGTCCCGTGGCTCCACCGCCGCGAGAACGGGGTCTATTATGCAGCATGGTACGACGCCGCCGCGCGCCGGACCCGGCAGTGCTCGCTCCATACGGATGATAGCGAAACGGCGTCAGCTGCGTTCGCTCAGTTCCTCTTGAACGGCAAGACCATCTACAAGCAGGACGAGCCGGATGGCGCGACCGTCGAGGACGTGCTCGACAAATATTTGCGCGAGCACGCTGGCGCCCGCTGCGCCGATTGGAAGCGCCAGGAGACGGCGGCGAAGCACTTGTCGGCGTTCTTCGGCGACACGCTGCTTGCCGACGTGGACGTCGAGAAAAGCCGGGATTACGCCGACGCGCGCAGGGGCGGGGTGATAGGCGGCGGCCGGAAGCGGCGCACGCCAGAAGCCCGCGCAGGCACCGACACGACCATCCGGCGCGAGCTCGGTGTGTTGCTGGCGGCGGCCAACCACGCCCGCAGGAGACGCAGGATCAACGACGCAGGCATGCCGACCGTGGAACTGCCACTGGCCACGACGACCGAGACGCAGTTCCTGACGAAAGAAGAAGTCGTGCGGCTGTTCGATGCCGCCGACGACTACCTGCTTCGGTTCTGCCGAATCGCGTACTTCACGGCCGGCAGGCGCGATAGCGTCGAGAGGCTGTCGCTCGATCAGCTTGATTTCGAGCACGGGCGCATCAACCTGGCGAAACGGAGTGAAGTAAGGACCGTCAAGCGCCGGCCGATCGTCCCCTTGTACGACGACATCAAACCGGATCTGCGCTGGCTGGTGACCCGCGCCGAAGGCACGTCGCTGTTCGCCGGCAAGGATTTCTACCGCCCGTTCACGACGCTGTGCGCTCAGTTGGGCTTCCCTGAAGGCAAGCGCCACCCGCACATCTTGCGGCACAGCCGCGCAACGCACCTGCTCCAAAGAGGCACATCGATCTACGACGTGGCCAAACTGCTAGGGGACACGGTGGCCACGGTCGAGCGCACCTATGGGCATCATTCGAGCGAATTTTTGTCGGCGACGACTGGCGGAATGTAACGCACCACGTAACACCGCAAATCGCGCCGAAACGGGTCTTCGCTACAACGCCCGACATTGTACTAAACCATTGATTTCCAAGAGAAGAAGAATGGTACGCCCTACGGGACTCGAACCCGTGTTACCGCCGTGAAAGGGCGGTGTAGCAGGCGTTCACGACGAATCACGACGGGAAAAGCGCCTGTAAATCAACGGGCGGCGTGAAAATCGTTGCCGCAAAACACCACCGCAATGCTGCGTTACGGCACTTAAAAATACTTAGGCGTTCCGCCGTTCCAGGCCAGCGCCCACGGGCCTTGGGCGTCACGGGCGCAAGGCTGATGCGAGCATGTTTGCGTGTCGTACAATCCGCAAACAGGGCACCTACCCTGCGCGCCGCGCCACTGGAAATACCACGGCGAGAGCGTGTTCGAAGGTTCCGCCCGCCCTTTGGAAACCCAAAACCGAGCGAGCATCTGGGGTCCGCGATCAAGATCCAGCACCTCGGCGTAGTCTTCAAAGGTGTCTGGAATCCGTAAGATGTCATCGACGTTGCAACTTATCAACCAGGACCACATGTCGCATATGTCGCGCGATACGTCGTACAGTCTGACGCGCGGGCAGTCCCATCGAGTCGAATAGCAGGCCGCTCCAGCAAAAGGCTCGATAACAAGATTGTGGCGCGGCGGTCCATAGTGCTTCGCGCCGTTCCATTTCGCTCCGTAGTAGCTGAAGAACGGTCTCACTTGTTTCCCCAAACACCCTGTGTTGCAAAGACCGGCCCGAAGGCCGGCCCACTAAGCGCCTACACAGGCCTATCAGCCGTCGAACTGCGCGACGCCTTTGTAGCTCGGGTCTTCGAGCGCGATGACGAGTTCGAACTTGAGCGAGCCGTTGCACGCCGAGTTCGGATCGTAGGTGCCACGAACGTCCCCGGTCGTTGCGGTTGCAGGCGCGGTGCGCACGCCGGCGATAAGCGTGCCGGCCGTCGCAGCTGCGCCGTCCTGCATCTCCTTGAGAACGCGTCCCGTGGATGGCAGGAACACCGGGAGGCCGAGCACGTCGCCAGAACCTACGGTCAGGCTGGTGGCGTCAGCAGAGATGCTGACAGCCGTGACGGTCTTGAACGCCTTCTTGCCGGCGAGCGAGGTGCCCGACGCAGAGGATTCAACGACGACGGCGCCGTATTCGTCCGTGCCGGTGATCGTGATGACAGCGGTGTTGGTCCACGCGGCGACCACGTTACGCGGAACGTCGAACGTCGCAACGCCGCCCGACGCCAGCGCGCCTGCGATCACGCCGGCACCGACCGCAAGGAGATCCTGCGACGCGCAGACACCGTCGGCGTCCGCCGTGTCAGGAGCGCCGAGCGTGACCAGTACGGCCGATGCTGGCGCCATTTTCTCCGCGCTGGCCATCGCGGCGTCGGTGTCCTGGCCGGGCTGGTCGAACTGAAGCCAGTACTGCGTACCGGCCGCAAGTGCGTAGCCCGAATTGTTCGTCACGGTGATGCTCGCTGTGCCAAGCGTCAAGGAGATGGCGCCTGTGAGCGCAGAAAGCGTGCCGTAGGTGTTTGTCACGAGTTGGTGGTCGATGCCGTTGGCGTAGGAACCGGCGTCGCGGCCGTCGGGGTACGACACGACGAACGTGCCGCCGTTGGCGACTGCACTGGCGAGCACGCCAGAGATTACATCAAAAGTGCGCATGAGGGAGGATCCTTCTGAAAGTGGTGACCGCCGGGCGCGACCCGGCATGTTCGACGGTGACGAAAATAGCACACCTGTCGTGCAGTATCAATCACACCAGACGATTTTCACGACAGGCCGAGAAACCGGATAAGCGCCATGTCCAGCACGGACGCAAAAGCGGCATCCTTGTTGTTGAACAAGGTGACGTCTGGCGCGAAATCGAGTTGTTCCGAGGCGTGAAGTTCGTCTTCTTCGAGCGCGTCGTAGATGTCGATCACACGGATGACGACCCCGCCAAGCGAGCGGACGGCCCGTGCCTCATTGGCGAAGCGCACGTCGTCGGCGACAACCGGACCCGCCGGCAGCCCCACTTTCCACGCGTTGACCCACAGGTCAGCGCCGATCAGGTCGCGACCCCACTCGGTGCCGATCGTCTGCATCGCGTGACGTGGCGTCTTGCCGCAAAGGAGATCACAAGGCTCGCTGCGCCGCGCGCCGTTCACCTGGTCCTCGTCCAGGCCAAGGGTCATCAACATCGCCTTGAGCGGGTAGGCGAAACTGTGGATTGTGAATCCGTGCCGCTCGCGCATGAGCGCTGCGGCGAACGACTTGCCGGAACCGATCCGGCCGGTAAGGCCGACAAGCGGCGGGCGACGGCCTTCGACGGCATTACGTGCCAGCAGGTTCGCGTTCATTCGTGGCTCCCTCGGTGTTCGATCTGCTCGACCGTCAGTTTTTCCGGCAACAGATTGGTGTCGTTGATGAAGCGTTTCCGCAACGCGAGTATCTGAGGCACGGTCATGCCCTTGATCCAAATCGTGTCCTGGTCGACCGCTTCCGCGATGGCTATATCCGCTTCGATCTGTATGGCTTTAACCAGTGTCGCCAGCAGATGCTCAGCCCGATTCGATCTCATTTCTTGTACCTCTCTGCTTCGAAACCTTCCGCTGCCAGCGGCAACCCTTCCGCCCACGACAGAGGCTTGCACATGATGCGCTCGCACTCCTGCGCCGATCCGTGACCTATTGGCACTTCGCACACGATTTCGTCGTGGACGTGCAGGATGACCGGGTAGCCGGCGGCCTCAAGCCTCGGTAGCGCTTCGGCCAGTATCTCGCGGGCGATGGCCTGGCACGCGTTTTCGACCAGCTTGCCGCCGTAGGTCGACTGGCGCCGCCACTGACGAGTCGTGCTGTCGACGCCCTCGTAGGTAAGCGTGTCCTTGTAGACCGCCTTGCCGTTGTCGTCGGTCCAGGCGGTCAGCTTGCGCTCGATCTTCGGGAACGCGTACCAGAGGCACTTCCCGTTCGGCAGCCGCATGTGCAGGAAGCTGCCTTTTTTGTCGAACTCGACCATCCCGCGGACCCTGAACAGCGTTCCGGGGTAGGCCACCGCCGACATGGCGGCGTCTTCCATGTCCCGCCACAACTGGCGAACGTTTGGATGCGTCTCACGCCACAGGATCTTGACGATCTCGGCGCTGATCCACGTCCGTTCCTCGATGCCGGACGACTTACCGCGGCTCAGCCACGTGCTGGACGCCTGCTCGATCGCACGCGCCGGCGTGTTGGCAATCAGGTAGTCGTACTGCTCGCCGATGCGCACGTCGTAAGCCGCCGCCATGGTTTCAAACGCGCCGACACCGCCGCCGTACCCGAGCGCCAGTTCCATGACCTTGCCGACTTGTCGCTGTTCCTTGGAAACGTCAGCAGCGTCGATACCGAAAGACCGACCGTAGGCGAGCTTGTAGAGGTCCGGGCCTTCCCCGGCGTCGTACGCGGCGAATGCATCGACCTTCCACGCTTCACCCGCCAGCCAGGCGAGCACACGGCCTTCGATGTTGGAATAGTCCGCCGCGATCAGCCGGTGCCCTTCCGCCGCGAAGACCATGCCGCGCAGCGTATCGCCGATGGCGCGAAGCGGATCGCCATACAGCATCTCCACGAGGTGGATATCCCCCGTGGCCACGGCGGCCACCGCCGCGCTCTGGTCCTTGAACTCGGGGCGTTTGATGTTTTGCGGCTGGAAGCGCCTTCCGCCCCATCGTCCGGTCGACGCGGCATGGTATTGCAACAGACCGCGACTACGCCCGTCGCGCTGTGTCCCGTTGAGCAAGGCGTCGATCTTGGCCACCGACGCCTTCGATCCTTCGCGCCGCAGTTCCAGCGCCCGGCGAGCCTTGGGACCAAGGTCGCTTCGCACCAGAATCTCATTGATGACGTCTTTCGCCAAGCTGTCGCCGACGTCGAGCCCTTCTTTCAACAGCCACGTTTTCAGTTGATTGACCGCAGTTGTTGACGCAACGTCACCGGACGTGACATCGCGCATTTCGCGATCCATCCGTTCGCGCGCCTCGTCGACGATCGCGAGCGCTGCCTGGCAGAGCCGGGTGTCGACCCGCACCCCCCGGTCGTTTATGATCTGGTCCAGGAACCACAATTCCTGTTCGCGCGCCGGCAATTTGGCGATGCGCTTGTGCAATCTCCGCTCGGCGTCGACGTCCGTCTTGCAATACGCGTAGAGAATCGCGCGCTTTTCAGGCTCGTCCCACCAGTACAATCGGTCTGTCGGTTCGTCTTTTCTCGGCCTGCGCGGTTTGGCCATCTGTTTCATGACCCGGGCGCCGGCGGCGTCCTTGCTGATCGGCGAGGCAGTGACCGCGCAGGCATCGTCCAGCGCCGCAGGGAGCGCCTGCGCGAGGCACATCGCCATCGTGCAACGCCATTGCGTCAATTCAGGCACCGGCCAGCCGTACCGCGGCCCAAGCAGGTGTTTGAACACCAGCCGTTCGAACGGCGCGTTATGCGCGTAGATGAGTTTGCCTGCGCGGATGTGTTCCACGACGCGCGCGGGCGGTGGGTCCGGCGGGATCCAGATTTCGGTCGGTTCGTCGTCGATCGCCCACGCGGCGCACCACAGGTCCGTGGTTTTGTCTTCGAAATAGAAATGCGCGCCGGTCTTGCGCAAGTCACAGGTGCTGCGCGTTTCGACGTCGATGTGGAGTGCTTCGTTCACGCCCAAACCTCCGATTCCCATCTAAGGTCACTGCTCGCGATAAACCCGAGCCGCGAACGCGTGATTGCCCGGTGCGCGCGTTCGCCAGATGCGAACAGCACCGTGCCGGTTCCTGGCTGCTTACCGACCGTACCATCCGCCCGTTCGAACTTGATTTTCGGCGCCACGAAACACGACGCCGTGGCGCGCGGTGCATAGTCCTGAAACCACCGCGCCGAAGTGCGATCCGGCATCAGCATGATACCGTTGCCGTGTTCGAAGAACTTTTGCAGCCACAACCGTTTGTTAGCCTCGTTGCCGAAGGGCGGGTTGAGCCAGACAAAGCCGCGCCACTCCCGTTCAAGGCCATTTGCGCCGTAGGACGCACGGCAGGGGACATGCGCGCCGTCAATCGCACCGTTGGCCGGATCGAGATCGAAAACCTCGTTCAGCGCATCAAAAATATAACGCGGCGTGTACCACTCGTCGCTTTTCCCGGCAGTCTCATAGGCAGGCATCACACATTCCCTTTTCTGAAACGCTCCATCGCCTCGTTCACGAAAGCATCTCCTGAATGATTTTCCTTTTAGCGATGGCGCGCTTTCTCTCAGCTGGCCCCGCAGGGCAAAGACGCATCCTTTCAACAATGTCGGCTCGGTATTCCGGTTCGCGCTCGATCAAGATCGCGTTGATCCCTTCGCGCCACGCTGCCTCACCGCTAGTCCCCGTGCCGGCGAAGGGGTCAAGCACGGTTCCCTTTGGAGGGGTGACCAGCCGGACAAGCCATCGCATCAAATCAACCGGCTTTACGGTCGGGTGCTTGGAGCCTATGCGGTCGGCCGCAGACGCCTTGGCCGAATAGAAAAACCGCGCGGCGGAGCCGGAATCACCACGCGGAACAGCAGTAGGGCGCGGCCCATAGTCCCCAAAAACCGCAGTGCCTGTCTTTGGCGCAAAGCTGCCATTAACTTCGCGTTGCGCTCCTGGTGCGTCAGGAAACCCCGCCAGCACCTCGGCGCTGCCGTCATGGACGACATTGGCCGGCCAGCGGCCCATTTCATTTGCCCGGGCGATAGCATCGTCATGCAGGGACTGAACGGCTTTTCGATCTTCCATCCATGGGCGCGCCCAGCCCGGATGCATATTCGTGTCAAGCCTTGTTGATCCCCGTGGCTTGACTTCACCCCCGCTATTTACCCGGCAGCCGTCGATGTTCACCGCGCCCGTTCCCCAGCGCAGGATGTTCGCCGTGCCGGTTGGTTCGCTGAACGGCCTCTGGCCCATGAAAATCGGTTCGATGGCCGGTTTCAGCGCCTGGCCGCCATAGCGGAAACCGTCATACCCCTCGGCCTTGACGCGGGTGGCCTTCGGAAAGCCCGTGCCGAACAGCCAGGCGATCATCGGGTGGACCACGAAACCGGCATCCTCGATCGCCACCGACATGCGGCCGAAGCCGCGCGTCGAGGCAAAGGCCAGCAGATAGCCGCCCGGCTTCAATACCCGCAGGCATTCGCGCCATACGTCAGGCCGGAACGCAATGTCCCCGCCATCCCATTCCTTGCCCATGAACCCACCGCCTGTGCCAATTCGGCTACGGCCTGCCGGACTCGCAAGATTAAGTGACGCCTCGCCAGTGCCGCCCTTCTTGCCAGCGGTCAAATGGTAAGGTGGATCGCAGACAACGGAATCCACGCTGTTTTCTGACAGTGATTTAAGTACGTCCAGGCAATCGCCCTTGTGCAGCGTCACGTAGCCATCAAGAAACATTTCTACACCTGCGTTCACGAAAGCATCTCCTGAATGTCAATTGATTCCATCACCGCGCCGACAAAGCCCGTTGCCGTTTCAAGGTCGAGGCCGTTGCCGTAGGCGCGCAGGCGTCCCACGCGGCCGGCAGACGCATCAGCCAGCGGGAATGCGCCGGGTTCAACCGGCCGCCAGCCACGCCATCGCGGCAGGCAAGCCAATCCGCATGCAGCCGTCCGCCGTCAACCGTGCCGGCAGGGTCATCGCCACCTGCTGCGACAACGGCACGCCGGTATCGTGCGGCCTCGGCGGCAAGCTGCCCCGGCTGCCATCCTGCGCCATCGGCGAAACCCACCCCGCCAGTTGTGCACATCCCGGCAACCGGTCGTTCCCCTGCGACGGCCCACCCTTCGGCCCGTCCTGCGAACAGGGCGTCGGCCATCCCGACAAGATAGAGCCGCTGGCGGATATGGGCGCCGCCGAGGCCAAGGTTTCGATCAGCCCAATCGGCAAAATCGCCCAGGCGTCCGGCAACCACGGGATCTCCGCAATCGCGTATGGCCCGCTGAAGCCATCGCGCGTAGGTGCTTTCGCGCCACGCCATGCCGAAGCCCGCAGCCGAGGCAATACACGACCCGACGGTGTAACCATTTCGTCCCAAGTCAAATTGTAAAGTATCGAGCCATGACTGCCCGTTTTCTTCTTCAAGTTCGCAGCCAATCTCCGCGAGAAGATCGTTGAGGCGCTCGACTGCATCTGAATTGACTTCAGCACTGCCTCGAACAGCGGTTTCGTCCCCCAAGTCCCCAACGCGGCGTTCAAGCCAAACAGAATCACCCTGGTGTTCTGTTTGGTGTACCCGCCTTTGGGGTTGATCCTGTCCAGCGACGGGGTTGCGAACCCCCTCGTTTCTGTCAGGTCGAACTTCTCCCCACTCAGTTGGCACAGCCCGATCTCTAACCGTTCCAGCACCCACTCCACGTCCAGGTCGAACGACAGGTTCCGTTCGGTGGCCCGTGATTTTGCCGCCGACACCAGCTTGCTGGCCCTGACTTGGGCGCTTCCTCGATTCATGCGCGCCATATTCCGCGCATACAAATTCCGGCAGTCTTTGCAAATGCAGCGCACCGCGCCCTTCGAGCCAGTCTTTGCGAAGAGAGACAAGTTGCCCTGTTTCCCACAATGACTGCACACCCGTTCCCCCGTATTTTCCAGTGGCAAGGACGCTTGCGACTTGCTCTCCGAAGACAACAGCGGGTCGACACTGCTCGATGAGCCGGTGCCAGACCGGCCACAGATGCCGTTCGTCTGCAAATCCTTTCTTTTTTCCCGGTGCGGCAAAAGGCTGGCAGGGGCAGCTTCCGGTCCACACCGGTCGGTCATCGGTCCATCCGGCGGCGCGCAGGGCGGCTGACCAGATGCCGACCCCGGCGAAGAAGTGGCATTGGACAAACCCGGCAAGGTCATCTGCTCGTACATCGCGAATATCCCTTTCGCCGACCACGCCCGGCGCGATCTGCCCCGCCGCGATCAGATTGCGCAGGTGCGCCGCCGCCACCGGCTCGCGCTCGTTGTAGTAGGCCCCGCCGCTCATAGCCGCGTCCTAATCAAGCGCACCGCTCGCCTCCACCGCTTCCTGCGGCGTCATGCCGAGAGCGTGCATGTACACGTCGACCAGCGCCATGAACTCTCTGCGCTCGACAGCGTCCTGTTTGCGCAGCTTGGCCACATGGCGCATGACCTTCGTGTCGAACCCGGCGGATTTTGCCTCAATGTAGACGTCGCGTATGTCTTCGCCGATTGCCTTCTTCTCTTCTTCGAGCTTCTCGATGCGCTCGATCAACGACTTCAACTGTTTGCCTGCGTCGCTGTTGTGGCCGAAAATGCTCACGGCTTTGTTCCTTCGGTTATGGGATTTGTTGGAGGCCGGCGCTGGCACGCCGACCCCCGTCTCGACTGACGGAACCAGGAGAACTGGTCAGTCGAGCATCGAGTTCGACGACTGGCCGGAAGGCTCATCGTCGGTCACAGGATCGAAGTCGTCGCTCGCCGCGACACGCGCGCCGCCGATCGGATCGTCATGATCCAAGTACTGCGCCGAATTGATACCAAGCGAGATGCCGGGCTTGCCGCCATCGATCGACGGATACCAATACGGATTGATCACCGCACGGCCCCACCGGCCGGAATACGCGTCGGATTCTTCAATCGGCATCGTGTTCGGGCCGACGACGTCAGGCTTGTACTTGCTGGTGCAGCGCAGCGTGATCGGGAAGTCCTCGGCGTACTTCTTGAGCGACTCGATTTCCTCGGTCTTGAGGATCGGCAGGCGGGCGCCGTCCTGGTCCTTCTTGCTCTGTTGCCCGAGGATTTCCTTCATGGCAGTCTTGAGAACCGTCAGGTCGGCGTCCTTCGGCACGAGCATCGTCAATCGGTACTTGAGCTTCTTCTCGTCGGCGTCGGTCGTCTGACCCTTCATGTTCGTGGGTTCGAACAAGCTCGGATAGATCAGGCGGCAGGTGGGGGATTTGTACGTCCCCTCCCGCTTCGCTTTTTCAAAGACTTTCACTCTCATGTAGATACTCCTTCACGACTTTCACGACATTTGAGGCTCAAGAAAATCAGTCGTCGATTTCAACCTCTGCGAAGTCGGCTTTCGCGTCGAAAGACGCAGCAGGCCGGGGATCGGCGTCTGGGGCGAGCACCAGGCCGCTCGATTGCTTCGAGATGAACGGCAGCAAGTCCTTGGTGTTGGCCTTGCCGACGGCCTTCTCGATCTGCGCAACGGAACGAACTTCCCGCGGCGCGAATATCTGTTCATCGGTGAAATCGGTCAGCATGCGCAGCGCTGGCACGAGCACGTCGGCGTCAACGCACCATTTACGCACCGCCCGCTTCTCGACGAACTTGTAGCCTGTCGGCATGCGGCCTTCGCGCGCTTCGGCGTTGGCGAACTCGCGCACCGCCTTCGCCCACTTTTCGACCATGTCACATTTGGAAAGCCACTCCGCGACTTCATCGGGCGAGGTGGCCATCTCCGGTTTGAAATCGTCCTGCGCAATCGACAGGCTCTCCGCGCGCAGTTTCGGGCAAAATCCTTTCGCAGGACAAAAGCCGCAATGTTCGCCAGGCGTCAAAAACCAGAGCAGATCGTCGCCGTTCGCGTCGTCCGCGTCGGCGACGATTTCAGCCGCTTTAGACAACGCTATTCCGTGTTCTATCAACGCGTGCGGCGTCGTCTCCCACGAACGGATTGGCCCGCGAGGGTGGCTGGCGCGTGGTTGGACGATCGTGAGCGTCACTTTCTCGACTGGGCGGTTGCCGTAGCGTTGCAGCGCGCCGATCCCGTAGGCCATGAGCTGCGGGTTGTTGGCCGGGTCCACCAGCACACCGGCGCCGTACTTCAAATCGATGACATGCAGGTGCTTGTGTTCTTCGCTATATGCCAGAAAATCTGCGGTGCCAGACATGTGCGCCACGAACTCGCCCATGTAGACACGTTCCTCTACGGAACATTCGTACCCGTTGGCGCTAAACCAGCGCACGTGATCGACGTAGATTCCGACGTTCTCCACCATCTCGGCGGTGACCTCGAAGCGCGTTTCGTTGTCAGGCTTCGCACCCACCTCCAACACCTTGAAGTCGTTGTCCGGTGAGACGTCAATCACGCGCCCGAGCAACTCGCCCGGCGTGCCGTTCGTCTGAAGACAAATCTGCGCGAGTTCGTGCGCCGCGGTGCCTTCGTTCGCGAAGCGCGACGACTTCTCCGATACCTGTTCGGAAAGCCGGACGGAGCCTGGACAGGCCATCCAGCGATGGGCACCGGAAGGTGACAGGCGGGCGTGCGCCCTGGCGGCGTGGTTGACATCTTCCATGGTACTATGCCCCGATCGCCGCGATGCGGTCGTAAACGGTCACGCGCTGTTCGGCGCTGAGCGCCCCGAGTTTGTTGACGCCGCATTCTTCGAGCGCCTGCCCGAGCACCGAGACCGCTTCCTCGTTGTGCGTCGCCGCCTTCGCGGCCCAAAGCGTGCGAATATCGTCGGCGCTGATCTCCCTGGCGGCGGTCGCTTCGGTCGATTCCGATGCGTCAGTCGTCTCGGCCTTCTGCTCTGTCGCAGCAGGCGCGTCGCCCTTCGGCTTGCGCCCGCGGTGCTTGGGTTTTTCCGCCCCAGTTTTCAGGACAGAGGCGTCGTCACCCTGCTCGACGGCTTGATCTGTTTCAGGCCCGTCGGCGGGCGCGGGATTCGCGGGGTCCGGGTCCAACGCGTACTCGATTGGTGTTTTGTGCAGGGGCCGAATACCGTTGGCCAACAGTCTGATCGCCTCCGCGACTTCGTTCGTCTCACCGTAAATTTCAATCCTGATCGACATTTCTTTTCCTCTGGCTGCGCCACTGGCGGGTGTACTCT